>Ga0265293_10001226_pt1 | contig 56920 bp, 53 predicted proteins | sample Munlanlewell138R_FD_192505 | JGI IMG/M metagenome (GOLD analysis project Ga0265293, IMG submission 192505) | Leachate microbial communities from a municipal landfill in Southern Ontario, Canada - Leachate well 138R | ecosystem: Engineered > Solid waste > Landfill > Unclassified | place: Canada... | reverse complement strand
TCCTATTGCCAACAGTTATGTTAGTGAAGGTTCAGGATTAGGGTTTAGCGGTAAACTGACTTTTACAGACACTTTTAGTCTTGGTCGTCTTGGCGTAACTCTGTTTAACACAGATGCTTTAGGTGTGTTTTCAGGAACAGAAATTTACTCATCAGGTCTATTTAGACCCATTCGTCAGTTTGAAAATCGCAATAAAACAAACATCTTGCAAAAAGCTGGGGTAGGTAACGGATCTGCTTCAGGTGCTCAAGCTTACTATTATGGGCATGGCTTATACGCAACTATAGGTCAATATGTACCGGGGTATGGTCAATCTATTAGCGTAGAGACAGAAGGGTATAAAACTTTTGCAAGAGCGGCTTATGAGTTTAATTTAGCTGACTTTACTATTGCTGCCGGTGGATATTATATAGGTGGAGATATAATAGACCCTGCTGCTCAAGGTCAGTTAACCGGTATAGTTTGGGCTTCTGATGCTAATGCATTAGATAGAGAATCTAGCGGTATAGATATGCAGATAGAGACTGCTGTCGGTGGGATGCCGCTTATGCTTACAGGAGCTGCGGTAATTAAAAATAAGTATACGGCAGGCGGAATAATAGGAGCTTCAAAAATGGAAGACACAGGTTTCTCATTTGATGCTCAGATAAATCCTATTGACAACATAGGCTTAAAAATAGCTTACTTATCTAGTGAGTTTAAAGATAAAACTCTCAATCTTACTGATGATCAATCAATCATCTCTGGTGGTGTCGAATATTATGGAGCACAAAATGTGCGCTTTGTTTTAGAGTACTCGCACACTAAATATAGTGGTAGCAAAAATGCTCCTGCTAACTCAAATAGAGACACAGATGGTGATATTCTATTGATGGCAATGGTTGCATTTTAAATGAAATGTTGTCTTAAGATGACTGAAATGTTATCAAGATATTAAACATATCACTGCAAAGGCACCACCTTTGCAGTGACTCATCTATTTTCCTCTCCTAAAGTTCTCATCAAGTTGCAACACATTTTTACACCATCTCAAACTTGATGAGAAACTTTAATCCTTTTACGTAACTCTTAAGCGACAATAAGGTATCATCCATAGAATTAATTTTTCAATTTATAAAGAGTAGGTGTTATACATGGGAAACTTGCTAAACAATGACAATATACAGAGCATAAATATTGAGGAGACTCTTCAGAGTAGTTATCTTGACTACTCCATGAGCGTAATTGTAGGTCGTGCGCTCCCTGATGTGCGTGATGGGCTTAAGCCTGTTCATAGAAGAATCCTTTATGCTATGGATAAACTTAATCTTTCATACGGTGCAAAATATAAAAAATCTGCACGTATCGTCGGTGACGTTATAGGTCAATATCACCCACATGGAGATACAGCGGTATATGATGCGCTGGTACGTATGGCTCAAGACTTCTCTATGAGAATGGAACTAGTTGACGGTCAAGGAAACTTCGGCTCGGTTGATGGCGATAATGCTGCTGCTATGCGTTATACGGAAGCTAGGATGACAAGATATGCAGGTGAACTTCTAAAAGATTTGGAAAAAAATACCGTAAATATGATTGACAACTATGACGGTACTACCGTTGAGCCTGATGTTATGCCGACACGTGTACCAAATTTACTTATAAACGGTTCCTCTGGAATTGCCGTCGGTATGGCAACAAATATACCTCCGCACAATCCTAGAGAGGTTATGACGGGACTAAAAGCACTTTTGGCAAATCCCGATATCGAACTCCCTGAACTAATGGAGCATATCAAAGCTCCGGACTTTCCAACGGGCGGAACGATATTTGGCAAAAAAGGGATTATGGATGCATATGAGACAGGTCGTGGACGCATAAAAGTCCGTGCAAAGACTCATATTGAGAAAAAAGGTAACAGAGACGTTATCGTAATAGATGAGCTTCCTTATCAGGTAAATAAGGCTCGCTTAATTGAAAATATTGCCAACTTAGTAAAAGATAAAATGATTGATGGTGTCTCAGAGATTCGTGACGAGTCAGACCGTGAGGGTATCCGCATTGTAATTGAGCTTAAAAAAGATGCAATGAGTGAAATAGTTCTAAACAACCTCTTTAAGCAGACAAGCATGCAGACAACTTTCGGTATCATCATGCTCTCTATCTTAAATCAAGAACCTAGAATATTCGGTATTATCGACATACTAAAACACTTTATAAATCACCGTAAAACTATTATTATCCGCCGCACTATCTTTGACCTTGAAAAGGCAAAGGCAAGAGCACACATCTTAGAGGGTCTTAAAAAAGCCATTGATATTATCGAAGATGTAATTAGAGTTATTCGTGCTTCAGGAAATGAAGAGGATGCAAAAAACAACTTAGTTAACGAGTTTGACTTTAGTGAGATTCAAGCTTCGAGCATCGTCGCAATGAGACTTGGTCGCTTAACCGGTCTAGAGATTGAAAAAATTGAAAATGAACTAACTGAACTAATGAAGCTTATTGAGTATTTAGAGTCGATTTTAAGAAGCGAAGAAGTACTTCATGGAATTATAGATGAAGAGTTTGATGAAGTAATGGCTACTTATGGCTCAAATGAGAGACGAACAGATATTGAAGATGATTATGACGATATTGATATCGAAGATTTAATCCCAAATGAGCCTATGGTTGTAACTATCACTCATAGAGGTTACATCAAAAGAGTTCCTCTAGCTCAGTATGAGAAACAAAAAAGAGGCGGTAAAGGCAAAATCGCAGTTACCACCTATGAAGATGATTTTATAGAGAGATTCTTTACATGTAATACGCATGACACTCTTCTTTTCGTAACAGACCGAGGACAACTACACTGGTTAAAAGTGTATAAAATCCCTGAGGGGAGTAGAACTGCAAAAGGTAAGGCAGTTGTAAACCTGCTTAACCTAGTTGCAGATGAACAGATTCAGTCTATCAACCCTACAACAGACTTTAGTGAAGAGAAATCTCTTGTATTTTTTACTAAAAAAGGTGTTGTAAAGAGAACAAACTTAAGCGAATTCTCAAATATCAGAAGTAACGGTGTTAGAGCTATAAGTCTTGATGATGATGACTCTATTATTACAGCTAAAATTGCGGATAAAAGTATAAAATACCTCTTTATTGTAACAAAACTTGCACAGTGTATAAAATTCTCTATAGAGAAGACTCGTGATCAGGGAAGAAACACAAGAGGAGTCAGAGGTATCAAGTTTAAACATGCCTCTGATGAAGTAGTTGATGCTAACATTATCGCAAGTGATGAAGAAGAGATTTTAATAGTTAGTGAAAAAGGTATCGGCAAGCGAACTGATGCCGGAGAGTACCGCTTAACTAACCGTGGCGGAAGTGGTGTTATCGCTATGAAAATGACTCCAAAAACAGGAAAATATGTAGTAGGATGTCTTATGGTTGATGAAAATATGGACATGATGGCACTTACAAAAGCAGGGAAAATGATAAGAGTAGATATGCAAACTATCTCCAAGTCAAGTAGAAATACAAGTGGCGTATATATAGTAAAAGGTGATGATGTAGCAAATGTTTCGCGTTGCCCAAAACAGCCAATCGAAGAAGAGGAAGATGATGACTCTCTTGTTACCTAAAAAATTGGAATAATAATTGCTAACATAGCACTATAAAAACCATGCCAAGGGACAAACAATGAAATATTCCATCTTAATTACACTGATGTTAAGTGCTTCGGCACTTTTAGCAACAGATAAAGCTCAGAGTGTAGATACTGCTGCTATAGAGCAGACAAATGCTGAACTATCAAGAGTCAAAGCTGAAGTAGCGCAGGCAAAAGCAGAGGCAGCATTAGCTACTACTAAAGCAAATGAAGCAAAAAAAGAGAGCGCAAAAATTGCTCAAGAGTTAGCTTTTGTTAAAGCAGAAAAAGAGGAAGAGTTAGCAGCCGCAGCAGCAGCGGAAGAGGTTTTAAGAAAAAATAAAACCATACATATCTCTGTTGTCGGTCAGGGTGTTGCGCCTATGAATACATCCTCTCCCGCTCAAGCATATGCGCTTGCAAAAAGAGCGGCTATCGCTGATGCGTACAGAGCTATTGCAGAAAAAGTAAAAGGTGTTCGTATTGACGGACAAGATACTATCAAAAATATGATGGTTCAAAGATCTACAATACGTACATATGTTCAAGCCATGGTTAAGAATGCTGATATTGTTGAGACAACCTTTAAAGAGGGATTATGCGAAGTAGAGATGGAAATCTTAATTTCTCACTCAGACTTTGCTCAATAGTTATCTTTAGCTCGCTTGCACTCTGTGCAGACGAGTATCTCATCTCTTACAAATATATAGTAAAAGATGCCACTCTTTACAATGAAAATCTATTTATCTCAAAAGCCATGACAAAATGTCAAGGTAATCCCCAAGAAGAGTTTATTTTACAAAATAGCGGTGAAGATAGTTTAAAAAAACTTATATCTAAAAATTCTGAAGAGTTTATAGAGTATATTCATAAGCTAGGGCTCAACGTCTCTCATGACGAAAAAACAACAAACCTGCAAAATAGTTACACAACTGTGTTGACGCTTAAAACAACTTGTTTCAAAGTCGATTTTAATGATAATTTCGCTATAATTGCCCCTTTAAAATAAGGGTATTTATATAACCCAAACTCCAAGGCTTTTAGTGAAAATTGCAATAGTTGAAGATGATATCAATATGAGAAAATCTCTTGAAATCGCTATGAGCGACTATAAAGAGTTTGAAATTCAAACATTTAAAAATGCAAAAGATGCACTAAAAGGCATTGATGAGAGTTTTAATCTCGTTATTACAGATATCAATATGCCGGGAATGGACGGTATCGAGTTTATAAAAACACTTGGCGGCAGATTTGAAGTTATAATAATGACCGGAAATGCAACTCTTCAAAGAGCCATTGAGTCTATTCACCTCGGGGTAAAAGACTTTTTGCTAAAACCTTTTGATGTGGATACCCTTGTTGATGCAATCAAAAGGGAAGATAAGATACAAAAAGTTAAAAAAGCTACCCACAAAAAGAGCAACAATAAAGCAAATAACGGTTTTTTTGGCTCTTCAAAAGAGCTAGAGTCTGTTATGAAGTTTGCAGATAAAGCTTCTAAAACTGATGCTAGCATTCTGCTTTTAGGTGAGAGCGGTGTCGGAAAAGAGGTATTTGCTTCTTATATCCACAACAACTCTCCAAGAGCAAAAAAGCCATTTGTTGCAATCAACATGGCAGCAATTCCTGATAATCTCATAGAGAGCGAACTCTTTGGCTTTGAAAAAGGGGCGTTTACCGATGCAAGCCAAGCAAAAGCAGGACAGTTTGAGCTAGCTAACGGCGGAACACTCTTTTTGGATGAGATTGGCGAGATGCCATATGACGTTCAGGCCAAGCTGCTTCGTGCACTTCAAGAGAAAGAGGTAAGAAGGCTTGGCTCATCAAAAGATATTAAAGTCGACATTAGAGTAATTTCAGCGACAAATGCAAATTTAGGCGAGAAGATAAGAGACGGTAAGTTTAGAAATGATCTATATTTTCGTCTAAATACCATTCCTCTTCATATTCCTCCTCTTAGAGAGAGAAGGGATGAGATATTAGAGATAGCGCAAGAGGTTTTGGAGCAAAATTGTATAAAATATGAGTTTGAGTTAAAAGTATTTTCAGACGAAGCTAAAAAGCAGCTCTTAGCTTACAGTTGGCCGGGGAATATAAGAGAGCTAATATCCGTAGTTGAGAGAGCCGTTATATTAAGTGAGGGCAATGAGATAACACCTCAAGAGCTATTTTTAGAACATAGAGGATTAGAAAAAAAGAGAGAGATTACAGAGATGGAAAAAGAGCTGATTCAAGAAGTTCTATCCTCAACAGACGGAGATATTGACAAAGCATCTAAAACGCTTGGTCTTAGCAAGACAAATCTAGAGAAAAAAATAAGAAGTTATGAACTATAAGGAGTGGAGATGTCAAAAAAATATAATGTAGCGGTAGTAGGAGCAAACGGAGCAGTCGGGGAGGAGATATTAGCAGTTTTGCATGAAGTATCTTTTCCAATCAACAAACTTGTACCACTAGCAAGTTCTAGAAGTTTAGGCAAATATGTAGAGTATGGTAACAAAGAGATAGCAATCAAAGAGTTGACTAATTCTGTTTTTGAAGAGGAGGATATCGAAATCGCTCTCTTTTCGGCAGGTGGGAGTATTAGCGCACAATTTGCTTCTTTTGCAGTAAAAGCGGGAGCAGTTGTAATAGATAACACTTCCCACTTTAGGATGGATGAAGATATCCCCCTTGTTGTTCCTGAAGTAAATCCCGAGGATATTGCAAAGTGGAAAAAATCAGGAATTATTGCAAATCCAAACTGCTCAACAATTCAGATGGTTCAAGCTCTAAAGCCCCTTGATGATGCATACACTCTTACAAGAGTTGACGTTAGCACATATCAAGCGACTTCCGGTGCCGGAAAAAATGCTATGGAGGAGTTGGTTAATCAGATGAAAGATTTCTTCTCATTTAAATTAGAAGATAGCCAGCATAAAGCATTTAAGCACCAAATTGCTCTAAACGTAATTCCGCAGATAGATGTTTTTTTAGAAAATGGCTACACAAAAGAGGAGATGAAGATGGTAAATGAAACTACTAAAATCATGAATAGAGAGATTCCTCTAAGTGCTACTTGTGTCCGCGTTCCGACTCTTCGCGGTCATGCAGAGGCTCTTACTCTTACCTTTGAGACTGAAGTTAATGCAGATGAAGCAAGAGATACTCTTAAAAAAGCTTCAAATATTGTTGTTCTAGACGATACTAAGAACTCTATATACCCGATGCCTGTGACATCTTTAGGAAAGAATGAGACATTTGTTGGGCGTATTAGAGGCGATATCTTCTCAAAAAATATGCTTCACCTCTTTATAGTTGCCGATAATCTAAGAGTAGGTGCTGCTACAAATGCAGTTAGAATTGCACAAAAATGGGTAGAGATGGAAGAGAAAAAATAAAATGTTAGAGAAACTTTTTGAAAAGGCACTGTGGAACTCAAGATTTATAGTTATTTTAGCCGTTGTATTTGGTTTGATAGGTGCTATTTTACTTTTTATAGTCGCAAGCTTTGATATATATGACACGGCAAAATATATTTTTAAAACATATGCAAATCATGAGCACCCTGAACATTTTCATGGAGATATCGTAGGCGGTATTATAGGTGCAGTCGATCTCTACCTGATAGGCGTAGTTATGCTACTTTTTGCTTTTGGTCTGTATGAGCTCTTCATCTCAGAGATAGATACTGCAAAAAAGTCAAAGCATGATGAGTCACAACTTTTAGCAATTCATTCACTAGATCAACTAAAAGATAAAATCTCAAAAGTCATAGTTATGGTTTTAGTTGTGGGCTTTTTTCAAAAAGTTGGTCATACGCAATATAATGGAGCGCTAGATATGTTATACTTAGCGCTATCCATAACTGCTGTTGCAGTTGGGCTTTACTTTTTAAGTAAAGTCGGAAAGAAGTATTAATAATATAAAAATAAGTTATTTAAAGGCAATCAATGAGTAAAATATTTGTAGACGCATGTTTTGGGAAAGAGACTCCATACACTCCTGTTTGGATGATGAGGCAAGCTGGTCGTTATCTTCCAGAGTATATGAAAGTTCGTGCAGAAGCAGGGAACTTCTTAAACCTTTGTCATGATCCAAAAAAAGCATGCGAAGTAACGCTTCAACCTGTTGATATTGTTGGTGTTGATGCGGCTATACTTTTTAGCGATATATTGGTTATTCCTGATGAGATGGGAATGGATTTAGAGTTTGTAAAAGGGGAAGGACCGAAATTCAAAGACCCTATAAAAACAGAAGCTGATATAGATAGGCTAATAGGTGGGGAAGAAGCTGCATCAAAATTAACTTATGTTTATGATACGATTAAGCTTATAAAAGAACAACTTGCTGATGATAAGGCCCTAATAGGCTTTGCCGGTGCACCATGGACGCTTGCAACTTACATGATAGAGGGAGAAGGTACAAAAACTTACAATATCTGTAAAAAGATGATGTACTCAGATCCTGAGCTTTTGCACAAGATTTTAGCAAAAATAACAGAAGTCGTAAAACTCTACATGGAGAAACAGATTGAAGCCGGCATTGATGTTGTACAGATATTTGACTCATGGGCCGCAGCAATAGAGCCTTCAAAGTATGATGAGTTCTCTTGGAAATACATGGTAGAGATTGCCGATTATCTAAAAGAGAGATATCCACATATTCCAATCATCATGTTCCCTAAAGGCATACCTGCATTTTTAGATAAAATTTATGGAAATTTTGAAGTATTTGGCGTTGACTGGTCAACTCCAATGGAACTAGCACGCGAAAAGCTAGGAGACAAATATGTTCTTCAAGGGAACATGGAGCCATGCAGACTCTACTCAAAAGAGGCAACAACAGAGTCTGTAGAAGCACTACAGAGTGTTATGGGCGGCAAAAGACACATCTTTAACCTCGGTCACGGAATTCTTCCGGACGTCCCCGTAGAAAATGCAAAACACTTTATATCTGAGTGTCATAGAGTTAGTAAAAAGTAATTGAAAACAATTTTTGGCCCAGTAAACTCAAGAAGATTTGGTTCTTCTTTGGGCATAGACCTCTCCCCTGCTCTAAAACAGTGTAATTTTGACTGCCTCTACTGCGAGCTTGCTCCAAGTGCAACTACCGATACACAAAAAAACATAGTAGAAGTATCCACAATAATAGCTGAACTAAAAGAGCATTTAAATGAAAAAATAGATGTAATAACTATAACAGCAAACGGCGAACCCACCCTCTATCCACACCTTGATGAGCTGATCGATGAGATAAACAAGATAAAGAAGAGTACCCAAACGCTAATACTCACAAATAGTGCCACACTTATAGATGAAAATATTTTTGCCTCACTTCTAAAACTAGACCAAGTAAAGCTCTCACTTGATGCGATAAGTGAGAGTGTTTTTAAGAGAATTGACAGACCGCACGTCGGCATCGTGATAGACAATATAGTTCAAAAAGTGATAGATTTTAGCAAAGCCTTTAAGGGAAAGCTCTTTATTGAGATACTTTTTGTACATGGGCTAAACGATACAGAAGATGAGATACAAAAGCTAAATGACGTTTTATTGAAACTAGATGTCAGTAGAGTTGATTTAGGCACGATAGATAGACCTCCTGCCTATGAGGTAAGCGGTCTAAGCTACAAAGAGTTACATGACGTATCGCTTCTTTTTGATGCTTCTTTGCCTATACACATAGCCTCAAGAGTACATGCAGAACCAAATAATAAATACTACAGTAGTGAAGATATTTTAAACACACTAGACAAAAGACCGCTGACTATAGATGACATCAATCTGCTCTTTGATGAAGATAGCAAAAAAGAGTTAGATAACCTATTGGGCTCTTCAAAAATAGTTATTAAAAAAACTGGAAATTTAGAGTTTTTCATCCTGCATGAAAATGAGAAGAGAAAACGCGCTAAGTAGCGCGCAGAGCCTTGACTTTTTAAAACTCATTAAGTATAATTCCGACCTATCAAACAAACATTCCGAATTAGCTCAGCGGTAGAGTAGGTGACTGTTAATCACTTGGCCACTGGTTCGAATCCAGTATTCGGAGCCACCCTTTTTAAAACCCCTAAAACAAGAACTTTAAAACATTTATTTTATATGACACGAATTACATACCGAGCTTCCGGTATTTGGTTTTCTTAAGAAAAGTCCATATTCAGGGTTATGCACATCATGACATGTTGCGCACTCAACTTTTCCGCCAAATAGTTTTACATCAGAATCCGGAACAGCTTTAAATTCACTCGGTTTTGCAGTTGCAGCATCATTGTAGTCTATAGAGACGGGATGATCGTCAGATAGAATAGGTCCAATTTGCCACACTTCTGATGGAAACAAGCCTGCTTCACCTCTGCTAAATGGGTGGCAAGCCTTACAGTTTGGAGATGAAGAGCCTCCTACACCGGAACCCGGAGGATTAAGAATATTATGACCATCATATGAGCTGACTGCACTTACCCCCTGAGAGCTAATCCCATCATGACAGCTTAGACATAACATAGATGTATGAGAAGGCGTGCCCGGTGTTCCGTTATACATCTCAAAAACTGATGTATCGGTTATCTTTCTATTCCATAGAGGACCCTCGCTTAACTCTTGATTGTTTGATGAGTGCGGGGTGTGACAAAAAACACAAACTTCTGTATTTTCATTTCCACTAGAACCGTAATAGTTTGACATACTCAAATCATGTTTAGAGCCAACTACACTTGCAGCATAAATGGAGCCGCTACAAAAAATATATATAAATAACAGTAGAGTAAATTTACAATTTTTCATAACTTCAAAAACCTTTACAAGAGTATGTATATAACAACATATAATATTTTAACTTAATATTATAATATTATATTCTTAAAGCAATATTTGTTAAATTATATATATTTATCAATATAAAACACTCTATTTTCTCTTATTCCTACCTATTATAGGAGGGTATAAGCTATTTAAAAAATATTATAATTATTTCTATTATAATAAAATATAATAGATTAGTATATAAAAGCAAAATTTATTTGTGATAATATTTTTTTTCATATCACAAAAAAGTTATTTTAATTAATAGTACTATTTAGCTACAAAACAACTTTATTTTATTTATGATAAAATAGCCGACATAATTTGTTTACATTTAAACAACTGCATATAAAATAACTCTAAAAAGTAGTACGATATTTATGGATGAAAAGCTAGCTTTGATAAAAAGATTATCATTTTTTGACTCACTTGATGAAGATAAACTAAATATAATTCACAATATATCAAAGATTGTGACTTACCCAAAAAACTCTATACTTTTTTATGAAAACGATATAAACGACAGAATATTTTTTTTAGTCTCAGGTCTTTTAAAAGTTTATAAAATAGATAAATTTTCAAATGAAATATTTCTTTATCATATATATAAAAACTCCCTTATATCAGAGCTTACAACACTTGAAAACAACTCTATTCACTGCTTTTCAAATGCTGAGTTTATAGAGGAGAGTATTGTTCTTGAAGTTAATTTTTCAGAGTTTAAAAAAGAGTTTTTATCTAAAAATATTTTAAATAATGAGTTTATAGATGAGATACTATTAAAAACAAAACAGTTACACTGCGTTGTAAACAGGGAGCTTGTTTTTGATGCAACCGCAAAGGTTGCTTTTACACTGCAAAATGATTTAGTGATGTTTAATTCTCTTAAAAGACATGAGATCTCTTTTATGTTGCATATTCAGCCTGAGACTCTCTCTAGAGTTCTAAAAAAATTAAAAAGAAATAATATAATAGATACTGAAAATTCAGATGTTATTATTATAAATCCAGAAAAATTAAACAATATAATTAAAGGGTAGTTTATATAATGATTAAATTTAACAAAATTAGCACAAAAATAAAAGTCATTGGTGCGTTACTGATACTATTAGTCATCGGAGCGCTTGGAACAACAATTAATTTAACCCAACAAAACATCAAAGATGCCCTCATTATAAACATTGCCGGCAAACAAAGGATGTTAACTCAAGAGATATCAAAAACTATTTTTTACACACAGTACAGCAAAATATATGATTTTACTGAGACAGACAAAGCAAGTGCGGAATTTATAGAGGGGTTAAATACTTTAAAACATGGAAGCAAAAGTAAGGGTATATCACCCTTATCTACTCATGAGATATTAACGCAGTTAGAAAAAATAGAGATGCTATGGCAAAATTTCTATGCAGATATTCAAAATTATAAGCTCCTTAGCGCTTCTGAGTTTAAAAAAGAGCAAGAGATTAAAGAGACTATTAATGCAATTTATGAAAAAAATAGTGTTCTTTTGCAAAATGTTGACAAGCTTGTTACTCTCTATACAAATCATAGTGAACATAAGACCAATTTTATTAAAACTTTTCAATACTCTGCAGGAGTGATGCTTTTTATAATATTTATCTACTCATTTTTACAATTAAGATCAATTGAATCACATGTAGACTCATTTATGCAGTACTCAAAGATGCTTGCAGATAAAGAGGATATATCAAATCTATCTCCAATAGAGCTTGAAGCTGAGAGCGAGAGTGAAATTGTCGAGGTTAGTGATACCATAAACAGTTTTATAAATAAAATAAATTCCGCAGTAGAGTACTCAAATGAAGCGCTTCTACAGTCTCAGAAAGCTTCATCAAAACTAGAAGAGCTAACCGATGAGTTTGACACAATTTTAGGCGATTTAAAAGATAAATCATCGGCTTGTAAGCATCTAGACAACAGCGAAGATATTGCTATAGCCTCGACTGAAGAGTTGATGAACTCTACAAAAAGACTCTCAAATCTTAAAAAAGAGCTAGATGAACTACTTAAAAGCTGCCAACTTCTTAAATCTTAAAAACTTATCTATATTTTAAGTGTTACTTATATTACATTTAATTATTATATTAATCAAATCTTAACTCTAAAAACTACTTATTTGACTTAAGTCAAAGATTTTACTTACTCCAAAGTGATAATATAGCTCCGTTAATGGACACCTTAACAAAAAAATTTAGATGCAATTTTATCTTGTAGATTGCGTTTAAAAATTATAAACAGGAGAAAATATGTCACTTTCAAGAAGAGAATTTCTTAAAAGTTCAGCTGCGGCATCTGCAGCGGCGGCTGTCGGTATGAGTGTACCCTCAGAGTTAGAAGCAGTTGCAAACGAAGCTGAAGGCGACTGGAGATGGGACAAGGCGGCTTGTCGTTTCTGCGGTACGGGTTGTGGTATTATGATGGCAACGAAAAACGGTAAAATCGTTGCTGTAAAAGGGGATCCGGCTGCACCGGTAAACCGTGGTCTTAACTGTATTAAAGGTTACTTTAATGCAAAGATAATGTATGGTGCGGATAGACTTACTCAACCGCTTCTTAGGGTTGATGCTAACGGTAACTTCGACAAAAAAGGCAAATTTGCCCCAATTTCTTGGAAAAGAGCATTTGATGAGATGGAAGTAAACATCAAAAAGGCACTAAAACATGGCGGACCTGAATCTGTAGGTATATTTGCATCGGGACAATATACGATTATGGAGGGTTATGCAGCTCAAAAAATGATGAAAGCTGGATTTAGATCAAATGCATTTGATCCAAATGCTCGTCACTGTATGGCATCTGCGGTTGTTGGTTTTTATCAAACTTTTGGTGTAGATGAGCCGTCAGGTTGTTACGATGATATTGAACTTACAGATACAATTGTAGCTTGGGGTTCAAATATGGCAGAGATGCACCCGATTCTTTGGTCTCGTGTAACAGATAGAAAATTATCAGATCCAGATCGTGTAAAAGTTGTCTCAATACAAACTTACACTCATAGAACATCAGATTTAGCAGATATTGAGATTATTTTCTCGCCAAATACAGATGGAGCTATCTGGAACTATATCGCTAGAGAGATTGTCATGAGAGATGAAGCAGAAGGTATTATTGACTGGGACTTCATTAAAAAACATATGATTTTTGCAGCTGGACCGGTAAATATTGGCTACGGCATGAGAAGAGATGGAGAAAAATCACTAAAAGAGGGCAAGTATACGGCTCTAGAGATGGAAACTATCTCTAAAGAGATGAGCAAGGTAGTATCAAACAAAGAGGGCCCTGCCCTAGAGCCTTATGGTTATAAAGCTGGTGATACGATGGAACATACTGCCGGTACGCTTGGTCACTGGGAGATATCTTTTGAGGATTATAAAAAGTCGTTAGAGCCTTACACGCTTGAGTACACGGCAGCTATCTCAAGAGGTAATCCTGATGAGAATATGGAGACTTTCAAAGAAAAGCTTCAAGCTTTAGCAAATCTTTATATAGAAAAAAATAGAAAAGTAGTATCTTTTTGGACTATGGGTATGAATCAGCACACCCGAGGTACTTGGGTAAATACGCTTTCATATAATGTTCACTTTATGTTAAATAAGCAAGCTGTTCCCGGTTCCGGAGCGTTCTCTTTAACCGGTCAACCTTCAGCGTGTGGAACTGCACGTGAAGTCGGTACATTTACTCACAGACTTCCAGCAGATATGATGGTTGCAAACCCTGAGCACAGAAAAATTGCAGAGCATAAATGGATGGTTCCGGAGGGAACAATCAACCCTGTTGGTAAACAACACATCATGAAAATACATCGTGATATTGAAGATGGCTTAATAAAATTTGCATGGGTAAATGTTTGTAACCCTTATCAAGACACGGCAAGTGCAACTCACTGGATTAAAGCAGCACGCGAGATGGATAACTTCATAGTAACTTCTGATGGATATCCAGGTATTTCTGCAAAAGTCTCAGACCTTATCCTTCCATCTGCTATGATTTATGAGAAGTGGGGAGCATACGGTAATGCAGAGCGCCGTACACAACACTGGAGACAGCAAGTCATTCCAGTCGGAGATGCGATGAGTGACACATGGCAGTGGGTCGAGTTATCAAAAAGATTCACGGTCAAAGATGTATGGGGAGAGTGGGCACCGAGCGGTCCAAGAACAGAAGCACTCCCAAGTGTTATAGAACAAGCAAAGGCAATGGGGTACAGTGAAGATACTACTATGTATGAGATACTGTTTGCAAACGAAATTGCAAAATCTTACAAACTTGACCAAAATGATCCTATTCAAAAAGGGTACGACAATTCAGAAGGATATGGAGACAGCAGAAATGTTGTAGGAAGTGATGGGAAAGTATTTAAAGGTTACGGCTTCTTTATCCAAAAGTATCTATTTGAAGAGTATGCGGCATTTACTCGCGGTCATGGTCACGACCTTGCACCTTTTGATATGTATCATAAAGTTCGTGGTCTTAAATGGCCTGTTGTTGACGGCAAAGAGACTCAGTGGAGATTTAATGCAAAATATGACCCATATGCTGCAAAAGCTACAAAAGAGAGTGGCAATTCACACGCATTCTACGGAACAATTGCAAAAGCGCTTCCATTTGGAGACTTAAAAGGTGTTAAAGATAAGGATAAAAAATCATTGGCTAATAAGGCTAAGATATTTGCACGTCCTTACATGGATGCACCGGAGATACCTGATGAGAAATATGACACTTGGTTGTGTACGGGTCGTGTGCTTGAGCACTGGCACTCAGGAACTATGACTATGCGCGTGCCTGAACTTTATCGTGCAGTGCCTGAGGCATTATGTTATATGCATCCGCAAGATGCTGAGGATAAAGATCTTAAACAGGGTGGTTTATGCTGGGTAGAGTCTCGTCGTGGCAAAGTAAAAGCTAGAGTTGAGACAAGAGGAAGAAATAGACCTCCGCGAGGATTGGTATTTGTGCCTTGGTTTGATGAGAAGGTCTTTATCAATAAAGTATGTTTAGATGCAACATGTCCTATGTCAAAACAGACAGACTTTAAAAAGTGTGCTGTTAAAGTCTATAAAGCATAATAAAAAGGAGAGGCGGTTTTATTAAAAAAAACTGCCTATAGAGATGAGAAGCAAAACAGAGAATGACAGAAGGAAATTTATCCTAAGAATGGCAAGAGGTGCAGGTATAACTGCACTCGGCGGGTTCATATGGAGCGCATACGTTGATGAAGTCACGGCTTCACAGCTTATTTTGCGTCCGCCCGGTGCTATTGATGAAGATGATTTTCTTCGTACTTGTATTAAATGCGGGTTATGTGTTGAAGCATGCCCTTATGATACTCTACTGCTTGCAAAACCTGGTGACAACAAACCTTTGGGAACTCCATATTTTATTCCTAGAGATATTCCTTGTTATATGTGTCCAGACATCCCGTGTGTGCCGGTATGTCCTACCGGGGCACTAGATGAGTCAAGTGTTACTACAGATGGCAAACTTGATATAAATATAGCTGAGATGGGGCTTGCCGTTATTGACAGAGAGACCTGTATTGCTTTTTGGGGAATTCAGTGTGATGCGTGCTACAGAGCATGTCCTATTTTAGGTGAGGCTATAACAGTTGAGTACAGCAAAAATGAAAGAACAGGAAAGCATGCATATCTAACGCCTCTTGTTCATGCTGATGCATGTACCGGCTGTGGGCTTTGCGAAAAGGCATGCGTAACAGATAAAGCCTCTATATTTGTACTACCTCGTGAAGTGGCTATGGGTAAAGCCGGCAGTTACTACATTAAAGGTTGGGATAAGACTGATGAGAAACGTCTAGAAGATGTCTCATCAAAAAAAGAGACAACTGAAATTAGTAAAGAAAAAGCTATTGATTCTCTAAATAGTTCGATGGAGGATTTATACTAATGAGTATGATTTGGAATAAATATCGCTATCTTCTATTTAGAAGAACGACTCAGATAGGTTTGTTATTTCTGTATTTTGGAGCCAATGCTTGGGGATGGAGCATATTGATGGGCAATCTAAGCTCTTCAGTTTTGTTTGAATTTATCCCTTTGAGCGATCCATATGCAGTGCTACAAATGTTAGTAGCCGGTGCCGTATTGGCAACGGATATAATCATAGGCGCTTTAATAATTACTATGTTTTACTTAGTAATAGGCGGGCGTGCATTTTGTAGCTGGGTATGTCCTATAAACCTAGTAACAGATGCAGCGGCACTTTTAAGAAGAAAAATAGGAGTTGATGAGTTTGCTAAAAGACAACCGGCTTCGCGAAATATGCGATACTGGGTTTTAGCACTTAGCTTCATTATCTCTTTTCTTATGGGAATTGCTGCATTTGAGTTTATATCGCCAATATCTATACTTCACAGAGGTATCATATTTGGTTTTGGTTTTGGATGGGCGGCAGTACTCATCATTTTTCTTTTTGACCTTTTGGTATTAAAAAATGGCTGGTGCGGACATATTTGCCCGCTTGGCGGATTTTATTCCCTTGTAGGCAAGTTTAGTTTGATAAGAGTAAAGCATACCGAGGAGAACTGCACCGAGTGCATGAAGTGTAAAGTTGTATGCCCAGAGCAGCAAGTGCTTTATATGGTAGGCAAGGAGAGTATTCCTGTCCTTTCGGGCGAGTGTACAAACTGCGCAAGATGTATAGAGGTGTGCGATGACAATGCTCTTGGTTTTTCAATAAGAGAGTTTAGTAAAAAATAAAAAAGTGGGAGATAAAAATGAAGGCAATGTATAAAATAACGATTGGTTTAGCTGCTACTGCGCTACTAATGGTTGGTTGTGTCGGTGAGGATGTTAAATCTTCTCCGCAGAAAGTTGTAAAGAGTACTATAACTGAAGAGTCTCTGGGCTTAAGAAAGACGGATTTATACTCTGAAGATGGCACTATAGCAGATAAAACAGAGTATAGAACATCGCAGGCTACTACGAGTTCTAAGATTAAAAGAGCGTTTCAGGATGCTCCACCAATGATTCCTCATGATACCATCGGTATGTTACCGATTAAAGTGAATGATAATAGATGTATTAGTTGTCATATGCCCGAAATTGCCGGTGCAATGGGTGCTACGCCGATTCCTGTATCACACTTTACCGATTTTAGACCAAAACATAAAGTTGTTTCGGGTGAATTTGTAAAGGTTGTTGATAATTACAAAAATGAAGTGGCTATAAAAAAAGAGAGCAAACTTCAAGGCTCTAGATTTAACTGCTCACTCTGTCATGCTCCGCAGTCTCAAGGAAACTTAGCTGTTGAGAATACCTTTGAGCCTGTTTTTACAAGCAAGGATGGTTTAAGCAAATCAAGCTGGGAGGGCGAGAAGCTTACTGAATCGTTAAATACACTTGGAGATGAGAGTTTTATTACGCAAGATGATATTGCAAATAAAAATTCTCCTGCAGGCACTTTAGATGGTGCAGCTCACTAATATGCAAAGAAGAGAGCTCTTTAGCTCTCTTGTCTCCTCTTTGAGTACTCAAGAGGAGCAAGAGAAGCTATTAAGACCACCCTACTTCAGCGATGAATCTCTTTTTCATAAAGAGTGTGACAAATGTGATGCCAAGTGTGCCTCTGTTTGTGAAGAAGATATAATTAAGATTGCCGATGATAAAACTCCGCATCTGCTTTTTTCAAACAGCGGCTGTACATATTGCGACAAGTGTGCCGATGCTTGCGAATATGGGGTTTTAACAATTCAAAACAAAAGAAGAGTTACTGCTACGATTACAATTGATAAAAAAAGTTGTTTAAGTTGGGGGCATACGATGTGTTTTTCATGTAAAGATCCATGCCTTGAGAATGCAATTGAGTTTAAAGCGATGTTTATGCCAAGCATAAACGGCAACTGCACTGCATGTGGATTTTGTGTAAGCAAATGCCCTGCAGACGCAATTAAAATAGGGGTTGTATTATGAAACTGTTTTTACTTTTGACTCTCTTACTCTCATCTCTGTTCTCTTCGCAGATGAGAGCACCTTTATCAAATTTTACTTCAAGCGGCGGTGTTGTTGACTTGCTCTACAAAAATGGAAAGTTATATAGCGCCACGACTGCAAGTTGTGTTGATATTTTTGACTATAAAAGCAAAAAACTTATCAAAAAAATAGAGGTTGATAAGATTTTAGATTTTATGGGTGAGCTTGTTGATTCAAAAGTATACTCCGTAGATGTAATTGATGAGAAAATATTAATTCTATCTCAAGACAAACAGGGATACAGAAGAGTTCATATACATAAAGACAACAAAACAGAGCTTCTGTTTGACTACTCCAAATCTCTTACGGTTACAAAAGCGAAGTTTTTAAATGCCGATACAATTCTGCTTGGTCTTCTTAGCAATGAGCTTATCTCTTATGATATCAAAAAAAACTCCATTAACTGGCTTGTGCAAGTTTCCGGTGCAAAATTTTCAGACTTTGCTTTAGATGAATCAAAAGAGAGAGTTGTCATAGCAGATGAGAGCGGAGATTTGAAAATTCACAATACAAAGGATGGAAAACGCTTGAAGTTACTATCCGGGCAAAATCTCGACAATGTATTTCAGGTAGATTATAAAAAAGGTGTTATCGCAACGGCAGGACAAGATAGGAGAATGGTTTTGTATGACCTAAAGGCAGATTCATCCTACTATGTAGAATCCGATTTTTTAATCTATAGCGTAGGCTTATCTTTAAATGCAGACATTGTCGCTTTTGCTAGCGATGAGGAGAACAATGTCTCTTTAATTGAGGTCTCTTCTAAAAAACCTCTCGGTAAATTTAGCGGAAATAAGATGACTCTTACAAAAATAATTTTTATAGATGAAAATGAGTTTTTAGTTGCAAGTGATGATAGAATCATTAATTTATATAGTGTAAAATAAAAAGACAAAAGGAAGTAAAATGAATATCTCAAGTATAGTAGTTCAAACAGTACCAAAATACCTTAACGAGGTTGTTCAAAGCCTCAAAGATTGTGAAGCGTGTGACTATCATATGCATGATGAAAAAGGCAGAGTAATCATTACGATAGAGGGAGAGGGTGTGGCAGAAGAGCTTGAAAAGCTTAGAATCGTCGAGGCGATACCGCACGTTATAGCTGCTGATATGCAGATGGCATATAGTGAAGAGGAGCTAGATGCTCATATGAAGGTTATTAATAGCGGTGATGCTGTTCCAAAGATGTTAAATGATGACTCTATTGATGCTAGAAATATATCCTACAACGGTGATTTAAAGAAAAGAGATGATTTAACAACCTTTACTAAAAAATTTGATCAAACAAAGAGGTAGATTTTGTCTGTTATTTTTGAATCGACTATAAAAATGGCTCAAGATAGCCGCGAAGACTGGTATATTGAACTAAAGGATATGATGAGCAAGAGTGTTGAAGTTTGTAAAGATTTGCAGGAGTACTCTAAAAAGGTAGAAGAGCTTGGAGCCTTGTATGGCGGAAATATAGACGAAGTACGATGGGGCAAAGATGAAAATGTTCCATTGCATGTTATGGATATTGTTAGGTTTGAGATGTCAAAACTTCAAAGAGAGCTTGAAGAAGAGATGGGTAAACCATTAATCGGCGAGGAGCAAAACTAGATGCAAGCAGAAGCTATTAAAACCATAAAATATTTAAGCGTAAACGAGATACAAGAGCATCTCAAAAATGTTGAGTACATTATGATGGCAGCACCTGCACCTGATCATTTCAAAGACACGCCGATTCATTTTACTATATTTTTAAATACGTCACAGCAGTTACCAAAAGATATTCAAGAGGCTATATTTGATAAGTTTTTAGATGAGAACGGTATAAGAAACCCGATAGAAGTATTGAGTCAAATTATGCCGGTTGGGTTCTCAAAAGGAACCCATGAGACTTTTATGCCACTGCTACTTATTAAAGAAGAGGACATGAGAAATATACCTAACTCTCCTATGTTAGTTATGGACTTTTTAGCAGATTCAGATAATTTTTCCGAGGCAAAAGATAATAGTTTAACAGGTTGGAGCTACAGTTATAGTAACTAAAAACTAGAACTTATAGCCTCTATCTCTTCTATAGTTTTTGCAATAGATTGGGATAGATTTTTGTATCCATCTTTTGTTACTAATATATTATCCTCAATTCTAATCCCGATGCCTCTGTACTTTTTTGGCACACTTTTATCATCTTTATCAATGTAAATACCAGGTTCTATTGTTAAAACCATTCCTTTTTGAAGTGGTATTTCTTGATGCTTATCATCTTTATAGGGTGCCGGATCATGAACATCTATCCCCATCCAATGCCCTATTCCATGCGGATAGTATTTTTTATACTTCTGTTTTTTTATTAACTTTTTGTACTCGCCCTTTAATATACCAAGCTCTATCATTCCTTTTGTAAGTAGCTTTTGGGCGACCTCTTGCAGATGGCTTCTTTTTACCTGAGGTTTTATCATCTTGATTACTCTAAACTGAGTGTTTAGCACAAGATTGTAAAGCTCTTTTTGTGTCTCAGTAAACTTGCCGTTAACCGGAATTGTTCTTGTAATATCACTTGCATAGTAGTTATGCTCACACCCCGCATCAATGAGTATCAACTCTCCGCTAACTAGCGGTTGATCATTCTTTATGTAGTGAAGAGTATTTGCACTGTTCCCACATGCTACTATAGATGTGTATGCATCACTATATGCGGCATTTATCTTAAACTCATGCTCTATTTCAGCTTGAAGCTGATACTCATATTTACCTTTTTTATCCATTTTCATGGCTCTATGATGCGCCCTTGCCGTTATAGCTATGGACTCTTTTATCATCTCAATCTCTGCGGGTGATTTTATAAGTCTCATTTGATGAATAAGCGGTACTATATCATGCTTTGTTTTTAGAGCCTTTGTCAGTTTTGAAATTTTTTTAATAGCTCTTTTTTTTGAATTACTTTGAAAATATATATTTTTCTTATCTCTTAAAAACTCTTTTAAATATATATAAAAATCATCAATTGAATAAACTTCATCAACTAAAAATCTTTTTTTAGCCTCTTTTACGCCCACTCTCTCACCACTCCACAACTCAAGCGTTCTATCTTTTTTTTGAACAAATAAAATAGTTTTTTTAACCTCTTTAGTTTTTACAAAGACCAAAGCTGCGTTATCCTCTTTAAATCCGCTTAGGTAGTAAAAATTACTATCTTGTCTATAGGGATAGTCTGTATCGTTAGAGCGAGTCATCCCTTGGGCGCTTAAAATGACTGCAACTGAATTGTTTGAGAGTTTTTTTACTAAAAGGTCTCTTCTTTTTTTATACTCTCTCTCTGCTATCATCTGCAAACCCCGTTTAACCACTCAATATTTTTAGAAACTATCTCCAAAAGTGCCGTCTCAAAAGCTTTCACTCCGCCATTTGCATCAACTGTTGTAGTATTTACTTGCGAAGTAGAAGTTTTAGAGGCAACTACACTGTTTGTTTTTGCATCTATAAGCGACAAACTTAGAGTAACCTCTACATGCGAGGCTTTCATATCACTGGAGTAAAACTGCATAAACTTCTCTATATTTGTCTCTAAAATAAAATCACTTTTCACTCTTGATTTTGATGGATGAAGAGTGCTAAATATTTTAGAATCTCTTATATTTTCTAGTAACAATGAGGTAACTATATCGCTTGGCGACTCCTGCCACTGCGATTGTGAGTAAGAGTAGACTCTGCCGCTTGAATCCACATAGTCCATTTTTACAGAATTTAGTGAATTGGAACTAAATGCTTTTAAAATCTTTAATGATTTATCTTGACAAGCTGAGGAACTACCGTTAATCTTAATATCTTTTAGAGCAATATTATACTCTGCTACAGGCGGCTTTATAGTTGTACAACCACTAAGGAGTATTGCTAAAATAACTAATATAACTCTCATATCACTTCTCCCCCGGTCCTTTTTTAATCTCTTCTTTTAAAAACAGTAAATCTGCCGGACTTCTCTCATGTCTTTTGAGCGTCTCTTGGATCTCTATAATAAGAGTTTGCATATCCATAAAAGCACTGTTTATTGTCGGCAAAATATCGCTGCTCATCTCTTTTATATTAAACTCCCCACTCTCTAATGCCTTGTTAATAGTATCCATAGCATCCTCTACACTAAGATAACTATCTTTTATTGAGCTAAATGCAGCTGAAATATTATCTTCAAAGCTAATGCTATTATCAACTAGTATCTCAATTTGAGGCATTAATTTATCAAGTTTTTCTGATGCACTATTTAGATTTTTAACTGTACTCTTAAAGTTATTGATTGTCTCTTCGTCTAGTGTCTCATTTATTTTATTCATCATATCCGCACTATTTTTAATAAGCAAAGAGAAGTCTTGTTGATTCTCGTCTCTAAGCAATTCGCGTGTCTTTTGTAAAGTATCTGCTAAATCTTCAAACATATCTATAAATCTGTTCTCTATCTTTACAAAAGTAGATGGAATTGATTTAATAACAGAGTACTCCTTATTCTCCTCTGGAACAAGAGGTTTTGCATCTATTTCATTATTTACTGTAAGGTTTATATAGCTAAGTCCCGTAATACCTTGAGAAGTAAGTTGTGCCTCCGTTGAAGTTTTAACCGGAGTCTCCTTTAGTATCTCAATAAGAACCTCAACCTGCTCTAAATCATCATGACTTATACTAAGTTTTATAACTTTTCCGACACTAAGCCCTTTGTACTTAACGGGAGCATCAATATTTAGACCTAAAACAGATTCGTTAAAATATATAATATATCTCTCTAGTTCACTCTCTTTGGAAGGTTTTACCAACCAAAAACCAAAGAGTCCCATGCCGATAACTCCTAAAATTACCAAAGCACCGACTAAAGCATAATTGACTCTATTGTTCATTAAAGCTTCCCTCTTAGCATATAACTATAACAGCGCATTTTATATATACCCTTTAAAGAAAGTTCTTATAAATTCATTATCAAAAGTTGAAATATTATCAACACTTCCTTCATAGACTATCTTTTTATCATCTATAACAGCAAGTGTATCTATTGTATCATAAATTGACTGTAAATCATGAGAAACCATAACTACCGTTAATTTTAAAATATCGCGTAGTTTAAGTATCAAAGCATCAAAATCTCTTGCAGATATAGGATCTAATCCACTTGTAGGCTCATCTAAAAACAGAAGCTTTGGGTCCATGGCTAATGAGCGAGCAAGGGAGGCTTTTTTCTTCATTCCTCCACTTAGTTGAGAAGGAAAAAGAGAGGCATCATTAGGCTTTAATCCAACAATACTGAGCTTAAAATCAACTATCTCATCAATAGTTTTTCTAGACAAATCACTATACTCAATAAGCGGCAATGCGATATTTTCTCTTAGATTTAAGGAGGAGAAAAGAGCTCCTGCCTGAAATAAAACGCCCCACTGCTGTCTAAGCTCCTGCGCTTGTATGTGGTTAATATTGCTTATGTTATATCCCAATACTTCTATAGTTCCGCTATTTATCTCTTGGAGCATCAACATCTCTCTGACAAGTGTTGTTTTACCGCTTCCACTTGGTCCTACAATGCCATAAATTTCACCCTCTTTTATCTTCATATTTAAACCGTCATGAACTACTTTATCGCCAAAAACAGTTTTTAAATCCGATACTTCAATAATATATTTCATTATATTCCCAAATTTGTAAAAATTATAGAAAAAAGAGCATCACACATAATTACCGCAAAAATTGACTCAACAACACTTTTTTTGGTATTTATTCCTATGCTTTGAGTATCATCTTTTACGCCTAAACCTCTATATATGCCGATAACGGCTATTAAAAAAGCAAAAAACGGACCTTTAAATATTCCTATGAAAAAATGTTTTGCCGCTATTACGTCACTAAATCTATCTATAAATAGAGTTGTACTTATATCTAAATCTTTATAAGCGATAAGCATCCCGCCTAACATGCCCATAATATCTGCGATAAAAATAAGTATGGGCATTATTATCATTAGTGCTATTACTCTTGGAATGACTAAGAATTTATAAGGCTCAAATCCCATAGTTCTCATGGCATCAATCTCTTGTGTTATCTTCATTGCCCCTATCTGCGCAGTAAATGCAGAACCACTTCTTCCGGCTATTACGATAGCGGTAATAAGGGGAGCTAGCTCTCTTAAGATAGAGAGCCCAAGCGTCTCTACAATAAATATATTTGCTCCATAAAGTTTTAGCTGATAAGCGGATTGATAAGCTACAACTAACCCTATTAAAAACGAAGTTATACTTATAATGCTTATAGCTTTTATGCCATTTTCGTTAATTTCAAAAAGTATCTCTTTGTATCTAATATGTTTAACTCTACCGATGTAGGAGATAGTGTTTATAAAAAGCTCTCCAAAAAAAGCCATAAAAGATAAAAAACCTAAGTATTTACTATAGAGCAGTTGAGCTAGCATCTCCAAATAACTCTTTTTTTTCAACCTCTTTATTGCTTCTGTCTTATCTTTGTGCATCTTTATAAGTTTAATCATATCCGTGATATCTTTGCCGGCAGATACAATCTGAAACTCTATATGACTTTGAGAAGTTCTCTCTTGTAAATTATAGACCATCAAAGCAGATGCGGTATCAAAAAAAGTAACTTTACTAAAGTCTAAAATTACTTCTTCTGATTGGTCTAGATTGAGTGTTTCTATTTTTGTTTGAAGTTTAGATATATTGTAGAGGGTTAGCTCTCCTGCAAAAACCAAGAAGAGCCTGTTGTTTTTGTTAGTAATTTCTAAAGATGCGTTATCCATAGCAAGGTGTTAGAAATCTCTCTCAAGTAGTTTATTTACCTTTAAAATCGTAATTATTCTATCCTCTTGCTTGCCGACACCGTCAATTAGTGTATTATCTCCGTTTGCAGTCTCAGGTGCAGGACCTATTCTTGACTTTTTGATTCTAATTGCCATAGTAAGCCTATCTATAACAAATCCTGCTACATCATCCCCATGTCTCATCACTATAAATCTTGTATCTTCATTGTGCTTTTTGGGGCTAAGTCCAAACTTCAAACGAAGATCAATTAGCGGTATAACTGCGCCACGCATATTAAATACACCAACTACATATTTTGGAACCTGCGGAACTCTTGTCCATGGAAACGGCTTAATAATCTCTTGAATTGCCAAAATAGGAACTGCGTACTCCTCATCTCCGATAATAAAGCCAACTAACTGGACTATATCTTCGGAGTGATTTATATCCTCTTCTACTTTATTCTGTTTACTGATAATCTGCTTTAATTTTTCGCTCATTTTAAAAACTCCGATCTAAAATTAATGTTTCTTTGAACTACACTTGAGAGATAGTCTGCAGAATATGGCTTGGTTATATACTCTACCATTCCCGACTCAACACCGCGCATACGATCAGATTTTCCTGTACGTGATGTTACGGCAATTAGAGGCAGATTTTTGTAACGGTTATATTTTTTAATTTCCGTAGCTAATGTATATCCATCCATTCTAGGCATCTCAATATCTACTAATATCGCATCAAAACTATAATCTCCCTGTTTTAAGATGCTTAAAGCTTCTTGCCCATCTCCGGCTTCAACCAAAGTAACTCCAAGAGGTTCAAGCGCTTTTCTCATGATTGTCCTATCTGTCTTGGAGTCATCAACAATCATAACAGTGTAATCACTTGCCTCTGTTTTTTCATGAGTTAACATTGCCGCATCTGATGTAGAGTCTATAGCAGATGCTTTAACGCGTTTTGCCATATCCATTATTGCAATAACATCTACAATAAGCGTAACGCCTCCATCCCCTCGGATTGTAGCTCCAGCAATACCTTCAATGCCTTTTAAGAACTCCCCTAGTGATTTTATAACTATCTCTTCTTGACCTACAAGTGTATCTACGATAAGACCTAGCTTACTTGTGCCTAAGCCAAGAACTACAACGTAAGCATATTCGCTTGTATCAAGTACGCGCTCTACCTCAAAAATATCTCCGATATGAACTAAAGAAAGAACATCTTCGCGAAGCCTCATAACTGAGCGACCCTCTACCGTATAAACTTCATCTGTAGATATTCTTACCGTCTCTAAAACAGATGCAAGCGGAATAGCGTAGTGCTCCTCTTGCACACCGACTAAAAGTGCCTGAATAATGGCGAGTGTCAATGGGATTTTTAGTTTTATAGATGTCCCTACGCCAAGCTCACTATCTATGTCTATTATTCCGTTTAGTTTTTCAATATTGGTCTTGACTACATCCATACCGACACCGCGCCCCGATACGTTTGTAACATTTGCCGCCATAGAGAAACCAGGTTTGAAGATAAGAGTAAACGCATCTTTATCACTCATATTCTCAGCCTCTTTCTGAGTGATGATTCCCTTTTCAAGAGATTTTTTCTTAAGCATATCTACATCAAGACCTTTTCCGTTATCATCTATCTGAATGACAATCTGATTCCCCTCGTTGTATGCTTTTAGCTTAATCTTCCCTGTCTCACTTTTACCATGCTCTAGTCGTACCTCCGGCGTCTCAACTCCATGATCGCATGAGTTTCTTATGATGTGAACTAATGGGTCGCCAACCTCTTCAACGATAGATTTATCAAGCTCAGTATCTTCACCGAATATCTCAATCTCTATCTTTTTATTTAACTCACGACTCAAGTCACGAATCATTCTTGGAAACTTATTAAACACTTTTCCTATAGGAAGCATTCTTGTTTTCATAACCGCTATCTGAAGATCGGTAGTAACAAGAGAGACTATAGAGACAACTTGATTTAGCTCCTCAAGAAATCCCTCTCCTTCGTAGCGCTCTTCAACATCATCATTTATTTTTATAAGCCTATTTTTAGCTAGAACAAGCTCCCCTATTAGATTCATAAGGTGGTCAAGTCTTTTAACATCAACACGTATAGTCTGCTCAACGGCAGATACCTTTTTTGTCGGTGCCGCAGCTTTAACATTATCAGAAGAATCGGAATCCTCCTCTACGGAAGCAGGTTTTGGCGTTGGAGTCACTGCTACCGGAGTTTTTGAAACAGATGCCTCCGGTTGAGGAGTCTCTTTTTCTGATTCATTTGCAGATTTAGCCTCTCTTTTTGCTTTATCCTCAGCTTGTCTCTGCTGCAGGAGTCTCTCAATTTCCGCTTCTAGCTCATCGGGATCCATATTTTCATAGTCTGCTTCATCTTCTTCAGGCTCCTCCTCGATAAGAGGCTCCTCTTTTGCATCTTTTGCGCCTCCGCCGGTACACTCATCAAGTCTGCTAACACAAGCCGAGACATCTATACCGGAGTCAGAACTTGTATCTCGAATGATATTTAAAAGAGCCTTCATTAAGTCGATAGACTCTAAGATGACATCCATAATATCAGCATCAATAATCAACTCCCCATGTCTTGCCTTATTTAAAACATCTTCCATATGATGAGTCAAATGAGTTAAAACATCAAAATTAAGAAAAGATGAGGCACCTTTTATTGTATGCGCAACACGAAATATTCTATTTAAAAGTTCTAAGTCTTGAGGGTTGTGTTCCAACTCTACCAAGTCTTGATCTAGCTGTTCAATCAGCTCAAAGGACTCAACTAAAAAATCTTGTAGTATCTCTTGAAATTCATCCATATTTTAACTCCTACTTTGTATGCGCACGAACTATTCGTGCTACTTCATCATGAAATTCACTTGCTTTAAATTTAACTAGATAACTCTCGCCACCTGCTTCAGCACCTCTCTCTTCACTAAAGTGACCGCTGATAGATGTGTTAAAAACAATCGGTATAGTACTAAACCTCTCATCCTCTTTTGCATTTGCCGCAAAATGAAATCCATCCATTCTAGGCATCTCCACATCAGAGATTATTATTTTGAGTCTCTGGGATAAATCTTTACCGTAGAGTTCATATAGCTCATCAAGCTTCTCTAAGCCCTCTTCTCCATCCCTCGCTTCAAGAACATCAAAGCCCATATTAACAAGTGCCTCTTTTACAATTTTTCTAGCTGTTGAGCTATCATCTAAAATAAGGGCTATCCCTGAAAACATCTCATCTTTAGAGGCGATAAAGTTTGTATCGGGCTCATAAAGACCCAAATCCTGTATAACACTCTCTAGATCTAATATAAGAAGAACATTATCCCCTTCTATTTTAGTAACACCCGTTATCTTGCTGCCATCAAGAGTAGTATTGTCACTTACAAAAGATGCAGGCTCTATATCTGCCCAACTTATTCTTCTAATTCTTTTTGCTTCATGAACTATAAACCCGATAAGCACATTATTAAACTCGGTAATTATTACTCTAGAGTTTTTTTGTAAATTCTCAGGCTCATCTATCCTCATCCATTTTGCTAAATTCACTACAGGTATAACAACACTTCTTAAGTCAAATATACCCTCTATAAACTCAGGAGTTCCGGGTAGTTCTGTTAGCTTTGGTAATTTTATTATCTCTCTAACTTTTGAAACATTAATTCCATAAATCCCTTCATAGACTCTGTCTTCTTCTTGCTTAAAGATTCGGAAATCTACAAGTTCCATCTCATTAGAACCGATTTTTAACGAACTTTCTATATTCATACTTTAATTCCCTTTTGAGAAATTTTTTTCTTGCAAAAACTGTAAGCTATTTTTTGATTCTACTATAAAATATCTTTGATTGCACGCAAAAGCACTTAAATTTATATAGATAAAATCTTTTAGCCTTATAGTTTTGTTTTGATGGAAATGTCCCTCTATAAAGTAGTCGCAACTAAATTTGCTATCCAATCTTTTTGAGATAAAACTCTCAAATCCTAAAAACTCTTTGCAATCATTTTTTTTACTCAAGTAGGTATCAAGACGCTTTAAAATAGCATGGTTAGTTAAAGAGTCAATAATCCTTAGTATATAGAGAACTAAAGGGTTTCTAATCAGTGACGTATAGACTCTATAGCCAAAATCACTCTCTATATCACCATGACACAGCAGAACTTTTTTGCCATGAGCTGTACATGTAAGAGGCTGGGCGGAGATTGGAAACACTTTTGCATCCGGAAAAACATTTTTAAGATTAAAGTCGTGGTTTCCCTCAATATATATTACCTCTACTCTTTTAGATATCTCGTTTATAAGCCCAATCGCCTCTTGATTTACAATTTGCGTATAGGGTATCTCTCCAAAAAGCGCATCAAAGATATCGCCCATCAAAATAAGCTGTGTGGGAAGAAGTTTTTTTGCGTAAATATCTTTTAAAAAATCTAAAAAATCAGGGCGTTTATGTGAATAGTGCGCATCCGCTACAATAAATGCGCCCTCTTTTATCTCTAAATCATGGGACATAAGCAATATTTGGTATCCCCAACTCTTCATCAAGCCCCATCATAAGGTTTGCATTTACTACTGCTGCAGATGATGCACCTCTCATTAGGTTGTCAATTGCACTTGAGATAAAAAGAAGATTGCCTCTCCTTTTTACATAGATATCACAAAAATTTGTTCCCGCTACGTTTTTCATGTCAACCGGATTTTTACTAGCTCTCACATATCTTGCATCTCTATAGTAAGTCTCAAGAAGTTCATGCGCATCAAAATCTCCCTCTACTTGGATATAGATAGAGCTAAGCATTCCACGTGTTATAGGGCATAAATGAGGAACAAAATTAACCTCATCAAAATCAACACCGAGTTTTTGTGCAATTTCAGGTGCATGTCTGTGTGCAAAAGGATTATAAGCAAAAAGATTATCATTAATATTTACAAAGTGCGTTGTCTCGCTTAGCTTTTTTCCAGCTCCGCTCACACCCGTCTTTGCGTCAATTATAATAGGAGTATTTTTTACTCTTTTATCCATAAATGGAAGCACTCCTAAAATTGCAGATGTCGGAAAGCATCCCGGATTTGCGACTAAAGAAGCTGACTTTAGCTCTTTGTAAAAAAGTTCCGGAAGCCCATATACAGCGCGATGGAGATTCTCTGCATCTGTATGAGGACAGTAAAATGCTTCATAAATATCCTGAGGAAGTCTATAATCGGCTGAGAGATCAACAACTTTTACACCTTTTTGTATAAGAGGTTTTACGTAAGCCATTGCGCTCTGATGAGGAACAGCCAAAAAAACAAGTTCACAACTCTCTTTACACTCATCAATATCGGCTTTTTTCACCACTAAATCAGAGACTTTATTTAGTGATGGATGGAGTGCGTCTAGAGTCGTTGCCCCCTCCGTATTTGCAACATAAGAGAGGTTGAATTTTGGATGATGGATAAGAATTTTTAAAAGTTCAAGCCCTGTATAGCCGCTTGCACCGATAACTCCAACATTAATGACACTCAAAAACTATCTCCTGATATCTTACTTCTATTATCTCAAACTCTTTTGTTCCGCTTGGTAGATTAATCTTAACATCATCTCCCTCTTCGCGCCCTAGAAGCTGTTTTGCCATAGGTGAGTTAAAAGAGATAAGCCCCATATCAGGGTTTGATTCACATCCGCCTACAATAGTATATGTAAACTCTTCATCACTCTCAACATCGCATAGCGTAACGGTTGAGCCAAAACTAACTCTTGAGTGTTCAAGTTCAGTAGGATCAACAATCTTTGAGGAGCTTATCAACTCTGCGAGCTCAGCTAATCTCATGTCAATATGCTTTTGCTGCTCTTTTGCTGCATGATACTCGGAATTTTCCTTCAAATCGCCATGCTCAAGCGCCTCTTCTATCGCCTTGACCACGGCAGGTCTTTTTACGTTTTTTAAATCTTTTACTTCTGCTTGGAGTTTGTTGTATCCAAACAGCGTCATAGGCTCTATTTTTTCCATAAATCAAGTCACCCTGCAATTATAAATTTTTCACTCATTATACCAGACTTTATTAACCCGCACTCACTCTTGAGAGGTCAAACTCTATCTTCTCATCTTTGCACTCTATAGTTATTAAGCAACCTTTTTTGCTTATCTTTTTTGCTTTTTTTATATTTTTAAGCAGCTCTCTGTTCTCCTTTGAGAGCGGATCATGTGCGTAGAGAGTTTCATTATCTATAAAAAATATTCTCCCACCGCCGCAGCCATCGCCTATAATTCCCTCACAAACAAGTGGATTACTTAAATCAAAACTACTAATCACTAAACACTCCTTAGCTTGAGACTATCTTTTTAACAGCCTCTGAACACATCATAAGCCCAAAACTGCCTGTAACTCCTACAAAACTGCCCTTTTCTTTTACTTTTGCCTCTTCTGAACTAAATATAACTTTGTACTTTTTCTTAAAGCCTCGTTTTTTCAACTCATAGCGAATTTTTGAGCCAAACTTATCTCCGTAACTCTTCCAGATATCATCTACGCATATCTTTGTAGGATCAACTCTTTTTGCAGAACCAAAAGCGGAGATAAGCTTCTTGTGGCATTTTTGCGCAAGTGCGACCTTTGCCTTAGTATCATCTATCGCATCAAGCACTAAATCATACTCCTCAAAGTCAAAATTTCTTACCCACTCCTCATCTATCTTAGCGCATATACTTTTTACTGAAGGGTAGTGGCTCTTTAGAGCTTCAACTTTAAGTTCGCCTAAATGAGACTCTGAGTGCATTTGACGGTTTTGGTTACTCTCTTCATAGCTATCATAATCAACGATTGTTATATCGCCCACTCCGCTTCTAAAGAGACAATCCAAGCAGTGTCCGCCGACCCCACCCACTCCAAGAAGCAAAATTTTTGCACTTTGAAGTTTTAAAAAATCATCTCCAAGAAGAGATTTTACGCGCGCATATCTCAACTTAATCCTCTATCCACTCTTTTAATTTCTGCATGCTTTTGTATGCACTCATATCGAGCTTTATTGGAGTTATTGAAATATTTCCCTCTCTTATCGCCTCATAATCACTTATGCCTTCTACTCCATTGCGAGCAGAGAAGTTAAGCGGATGAGTTCCAAGCCAGTAGTACTCCTCGCCTCTTGGGTTTCTATGGAGATGGGAGTCGTTTGCGTAGAGTCTGTATCCGGCGTATGTTATCTTCATTTTTGCATATTTGTTATCGGTAGAGTCAAGATCAGGTGGGATATTTACATTTAAAAATTCTCTCTCTGGTAGTGGAAATGAGCCATCTTTTATCTTTAAAACAAGTTTTTTAATGCTCTTTCTTGCTAAAGTAAAATCACCTTCTGGATCTGTAAAGTCCATGACTTGGCTTATTGCAATAGAAGGAATTCCATGTAAAACACCCTCCATAGCACCCGCGGCAGTTCCTGAATATGTAATATCTTCGCCCATATTTGAGCCTCGGTTTATCCCGCTAATAAGCAGGTCAGGCTTTTGATCTACAAACATCGTACTAAGCGCAAGATAGACACAATCACTTGGAGTTCCATCATCTAGTTTAAAAAAATCATCACAAATGCCAACAAAGCGAAGCGGGCGAATTATTGTAAGGGAGTGTCCGCATGCAGACTTCTCACTTGCAGGAGCTACTACCGTAACTCTTACGTCCTCTATCTCCTTTAGTGCTTCTACTAAGTTTAGCAATCCTTTTGCCTCATAGCCATCATCATTAGTTACTAAAATTCTATATATTTTTTTCATAATGGTATTTTACTATTAGTAGTTGCAGATGAGCTTAATTTTAAAACAAACAATATAGTGGCATAAAAAATGCTATTTGTCATATATGAAAATAGTACTTCTTACAATTATTTTTTCCATATCTATTTTTGCTTCATCAGTTTCAAGTATTGAAAAAAACTACGAGCAGTTAAACAAAAAAATAGATCATATCTCTAAAAAACTCTCTGCTGAAGAGAAGGTTGCTATCTACTATCTAGTGCTCTCAACTCATGAGAAGATAGCAACCGCGCTATCGCTTGATAAGACAAAAGCTGCTTCAATTGAGAATCTTAAAAAAGAGACTCTTAAAAAACTATCAGCACTTCCAAAAGAGAATAAAAACATAAGCCAAAAAGAGACGCAAGAGCTTATAGCTCTATATGAGAAAATGAGTCAAGACGGGCTGCTTCTTATTGAAGAGAAACCTAAATATATCTCTCCTGAGGTTATATATAAAGATAGAGTACTCTACAGAGATAAAATAATATACAAAGAGCAACCCGTAAATAACTCCTCATACTTTTATATCGCCCTCTCATTGTCGCTTGCTCTAGCGATAAGTTCTATTGTTGCCTACTATATTTTTAATTTAAGAGCAAAAAAAACAAAAATAGAGATACATAATAGTCAAAACTCTCTACATAGCGTGCAAAAAGAGAACCTGATGTTAGAGAATATGATGCAATCTCTAAAAAACCAAAACAGCTCTCTTACTGCCGATGTGCAACAAATCTCAAGCCTTCTAGAAAAAAGAGAGAGCGAGAATACTACTTTACTAGAGAAAAACAGAGAATTAAAAGGTGAGATAAACGAAGTAAAAAGCTCATGTGAGCACTCATTAGTAGCGCTACATGAAAAGATAAAGAGTTTAGAGAAGGAGAAGTTATCTCTAGAAGCAGAACTAAAAAAGAGCCTTGGAGTAAAAAGCCAACAAGCTTCATACAGAGATGATTTAGAGTCACTTAAGCAGAAGAGTCAGGAGATATTCGGTGTTTTAGACACTATCTCAGAGATAGCAAATCAGACAAATCTACTCGCACTCAATGCTGCCATAGAAGCAGCCCGCGCAGGTGAGCATGGAAGAGGATTTGCGGTTGTTGCCGATGAAGTGCGAAAATTAGCAGATAAAACGCAAAGCGCGCTAAGTGACGCAAGAGCAGAAATATCCTCTATTGGCGATGCGATATCAGCACTAAATGTTATGGACTAATGCAAAGCCTTGACATTAGAACTTCTATTAGTGTAAAATTACAACATCAAAATGTGTGAATAATTCTTACACTGTTTCCCAAACACTTCTGACAAAAGATACCCACGGGCAAAATCTAAAAACATTAAGGTAGCTACCATATGAGTGAAAACACTCCACAACAACCTCGCAAAACAAACAACAAAAACAACACAAAAACAAGAACGCACACTCCGGTAAAAGGCGTAAGTGTAGAAGATTTACGCGTAAAAGGCATAGATGAACTTACATCAATGGCTCTTAAGCTAAACATAGACAATCCAAACGAACTAAAACGTCAAGACCTTATCTTTGAGATACTAAAAGCTCAAACAGAGCAAGGAGGATTTATCCTCTTTAGCGGTATTTTAGAGATTATGCAAGACGGATACGGATTTATACGCTCAATAGACAAAAGCTTTGATGAGAGTATCAATGATGCCTATGTATCAAATACTCAAATCAAACGTTTTGCTCTTCGTAACGGAGATATTGTCACGGGGCAAGTTAGACCTCCAAAAGAGCAAGAGAGATACTACGCGCTTATTAAGATAGAAGCCGTTAACGGACTCCCTCCTGAAGAGAGCAAAAAAAGACCTCTCTTTGAAAACCTCACTCCACTTTATGCAACTGACCAAATCAAACTTGAATATAGAGAAAAAGGCTTGACGGGTCGTATGATGGATCTTTTTGCTCCTATTGGAAAGGGGCAGCGTGGGCTTATCGTTGCACCTCCAAGAAGCGGTAAAACAGAGCTTTTAAAAGAGATTGCTCACGGTATAACACATAACCATCCTGAGATAGACTTAATGGTTCTGCTAGTTGATGAGAGACCTGAAGAGGTAACCGACATGGAGAGAAGCGTTAAGGGTGAAGTTTATAGCTCTACTTTTGATATGCCTGCAAAAAATCATGTAAAAGTTGCGGAGATGGTAATAGAAAAAGCAAAAAGACGAGTTGAGCTTGGACGTAATGTTGTTATTCTTCTTGACTCAATCACACGTCTTGCTCGTGCCTACAATACGGTTACACCTTCAAGCGGTAAAGTTTTATCGGGTGGTGTTGATGCAAATGCACTTCATAAACCAAAGAGATTCTTTGGAGCTGCTAGAAACATAGAAAATGGCGGAAGCTTGACTATTATTGCAACTGCGCTTGTAGATACTGGAAGCAGAATGGATGAAGTTATCTTTGAAGAGTTCAAAGGTACCGGTAACTCTGAGGTTATTCTTGACCGCAAAATTGCAGACAGAAGGATCTTCCCTGCTATAGATATTTTAAAATCAGGAACTAGAAAAGATGAACTGCTTATCGGTCCTGAAGTACTTCAAAAAGTATTTATCCTCCGTCAAATGATTCACAAACAAGAAAACGAGATTGAAGCGCTTAAGTTTGTCTATAGCACAATGGGCAAAAAAGCTACAAACGAAGAGTTCTTAGAAAGTATGAATACCAACTAGTAATGAGAGTCGGCGTATTTGACAGCGGGATAGGCGGCTTAACAGTTGTAAAATCTCTGCTTGAACATCAGCTTTTCGCAGAGATTATCTACTTTGGAGATACGGCGCGCGTACCATACGGTATCAAAGACAAAACTACTATTGTCCGTTATGCTATAGAGGCCGTAGAGTTTTTTAAAAACTTTGAACTTGACCTTATAATCGTTGCATGTAATACGGTAAGTGCACATGCACTTGAAGAGATGAAAGAAGCCTCCTCATGCCCTGTTATAGGTGTTGTTGAGGCTGGAGTATTAGCAACGGCAAATGCACTAAAAAATAAAAACTCAAATGTACTAATCCTTGGAACAAAAGCAACAATAAACTCAAAAGCTTATGAAATTGGGCTAAAAACAGAGGGCTTTTACAATCTGCAAGCAAAAGCAACGGGTCTTTTTGTCCCTATTGTCGAAGAGGAGATATATGAGGGCGAGGTTTTAGAAGCAACGTTTAAGCACTATTTTAAAACAATTACCGCTCCTGATGCAATCATCCTGGGATGTACTCATTTTCCTCTTATCTCAGAGGCTCTGCAGAACTATTTTAGCAAAACAAGCCTGCTTATCCACTCTGGCGATGCAATAGTGGAGTATTTGGAAAAAGAGTTTGAGTTAAAAAATAGATATAAAAATCCAAAGCTAGAATTTTTTGCCTCAGAAAGTCCGGACTCCTTAAAAAACATAGCTAAAAAGTGGCTTGATATTTAATATTTTACTTTGTAATAAACATATAAAAAGGTTTTCCTGCTAATTGCATATCTATCCATACGCCGTTATTACTGCCTATTTTAGAACGAACCTCTTCTATTGAGGTGTATGTTTTAGGGAGTTCAAATATCACTTTAATTTCTTTATTTAAAAAAATTGTTTTAGCACTTCCCGTTATAACATTACAAAACTCCCCTACTCCGTCCATGATGCTTGCACTGTCACTCTCCTCAATCTTCTCACCAAGAAATGACTCTATGGCAGTAAGTGCTATCTCTTTTGGAAACAGAAGCGCAAAATAGCCATCTAAATCACCGCTAAAGTGCATAACTGCAATGACTATCTCTTCTTTTGAGTCCACATCAAAGTTCTTTATTGTATGTGAAAGCTTTTGAGCCTCTAACCCTGTAAAGGAGACTAGTGTCTCAACTGCCGTATCCATAAAAACTGGAAGGTTTATTATAAGATTTTTTGATAAAGAGAGTGTTTGATTTTGAGAGTTCTCATTTTTTTGATAACCATCGTTAATTGAGCTGTGAGTAATTATAATATCGCTTGTTTTCTCTTTTGAAAGTTCTTCAAACTTTTTCTCATCACTCACGACAACAATTGTATATCCATACTTGGATAACTCTTTTGAGAGCTGCTTTGCATTTTGTTCATCTTCATCATATAGTAAAACGCGTAAATCTTTTTTATATGACTTTGGCTCTAAAAAAAGCTTTGCTGCTGCAATATTTTTAAACAGTTTTACCCTAGTATCTTTTGAGAACATCTTTAAATGTTTATAAAGGGGAATAGTGTAGTCGATCAACGCAACTTTAAGCTTGAATTTACTACTAAGAGCATCAAGCTTTTTTATAAAAGTAGTTAAACTTCTTTTATCTTGACTCTCATATATTGCACCTTCTAGGGAGATAACAACAATTTCAACTCTTTTTTTTGCCATATCCAGCTGATTTGCAATTGAATCTACAAGAGCAGAGGTTCTAGAGTCTTCTATAATCCCCCTATAACTAAACTTAAGCATACAGTCCCTCTAAAATAAATTTACCTATTCTACCATCGAGTAAATTAAAATTGGATATATTAAAGTTTAATCCTACAAATGTTAAAATCACTTTACTTAAAAATGGAGAGTGCAATTGAGAGAGAGTTCAGAAGTATTAGCAAGAAAGTACAGACCAAAAAGTTTTGATGAGCTTATAGGTCAAGAGACGATTTCTCAAACTCTCTCTCTTGCGCTTGACGCCAACAGGCTCTCCCATGCATACCTCTTCTCGGGACTAAGGGGGAGTGGAAAAACTTCTACAGCGCGTATATTTGCCAAGGCACTAATTTGCGAAAAAGGGATAACTCACCAACCTTGTGGAGTTTGTCAAAACTGTACACTCTCTCTTGAGAATCGTCATATGGATATAGTAGAGATGGATGCGGCATCAAATCGCGGTATAGATGATATTCGAGAGTTGGTTGAGCAGACTAAGTATAGACCATCTTCTGCTCGATTTAAAATATTTATAATTGATGAAGTGCATATGTTGACTGCTCCTGCATTTAATGCCCTTTTAAAAACACTTGAGGAGCCTCCCTCTTACGTAAAGTTCATACTTGCTACTACAGACCCGCTAAAGCTGCCTGCAACAATCTTAAGCCGTACTCAGCACTTTAGATTTAAATCTATTGCAACAAATAAAATTGCAGACCATTTGGCTCATATTTTGAACCTTGAAGAGATAAAATATGAGCCTGAGGCTTTAGAGATTCTTGCAAGGAGCGGGAATGGAAGCCTTAGAGACACTCTTACACTCATGGATCAAGCTATCATATACTCCAAAAATCATGTAGATGTTCGCACTGTTACGGATATGCTAGGTCTTGTTGATCCTGATTTTATAAGAAAACTCTTTGACGCTGTTTTTGCAAAAGATTACGCCGCTCTTGTTGAGTTGACAAAGGTTTTAGAAGATTATGAAGCAGAGATGGTGGTAGATGAGCTTATAGCATACCTAAAAGAGAGAATGTATGCCAATGATGCCCTCTTCTCTACCCTTGTGTTAGATAGATTTTTTAGAATATTAAGTGATTCTAAATATCTCTTTAGCATAAATGCAGATGGCTCTTTTGTGCTCTCACTTATATTTTTCAAAATGGTAGAGGCACTTAGTATAAAAGAGGTCGATCAGATGATAGAGTCGCTTCAAAAAGAGATTCATACGCCATCCATCTCATGTAGTCCCACTTTACAAAAAGAGGAGATAGAAGCTCAAAGCCAAGAGGAGCCTTTAAAACCTTCGCAAGATAGAGAGAAAGCTGCAGATTCTTACACAAAAATGTTTGCGCAGCTTATCGCTAAACTAAAAGATAGAAACCCTGAGCTTGGCGAGTGCTTTGAGAGAAGTATATACTTTATCTCTTTTGAACAAGGCGTACTCAAGTGGGAGAGCTGTGCAAATGAGGAGTGTAAAAAGATTTTAACACATGGATACTCTGTTGTAAAGCAGTTTGTAAGAGAAGTTTTTGGATTTGACACAAAGATAAAGCATGAAGCGTGCACAAAAGAAGTTGAAGAAGAAAAAGAGGATGATGAAGAGGTAGAAAAACTATCAATGCCATACTCTCAATCAACATCAATGATTGAGGATGCGGAGATGGGAGGGAGTGCTAGTTGTGTAACAGATTGTCAAAACAACGATGCACCGAGAGTTGTTGATGCATCGGAGATAAAAGATGAGCCAATAGTTCAAAAAGCCGTGGAACTTTTTGAAGCTAAAAGGATGACTATTCAGTCAAAAATCTAACTCTTTAGCATACTCTCAATACTAAAGCTAAAGGTAGAGCCTTTTTTAAACTCTGAAGTTATCTCTAACGATGAACCTAACAGTTTTAAAACATATGTAACCATAGCCAGTCCTAATCCCATGGAGTTATCCCAACTATTTTTATCTACTCTATAAAATTTATTTGTAATTTTTTTAAGATGTTGCTCTTTTATCCCTGTTCCGCTATCTTTAACTGAGAGTTTATTGTTTTTTAGAGTAAGAAAAACATCGCCGCTTGAGTATTTCATGGCATTATCTATTAAGTTGTCTATAACAAGTTCAAGCATAGTCTTATCGCTAAAAAGAGTCAACTTCTCAACTTTGACCACTATCTCTCTATCCCTATATTTTGATTCAAAGTTTGACGCAATCTCTAAACAGAGTGAATTTAGCTCAAACTCACTTTTGTTTATTGTCAAATCCTCATTCTCAAGCTTAACAGACAAAGCCAGCCTATCTAGCATTTTTGATATTTTATCACCGTTACTGCTGATTTTGCTTAAAAATTTATCTCGAATATTTTGCGGCATTTGTGCATCTTCTTTAATTGTCTGCGCATATCCAATAATTGCCGCAACAGGATTCTTAAACTCATGTGAGAGCGCTGAGAGTATATCGTTTCTCTGCTTATTCATAAGCCTTAGTTTTGCCATATGTTTTGCTTTTTTCTTCTCATTTTTGCTCAATTTTTTTACCAGATTTTTCAAAAGTAAAGAGATTTGCAAAAACTCATAAAAATATTTTGTTTTAATTATGGCTTTGTAATTTTTGTTTGAGACCTCATCGAGATAGTTTGTAATCTGCTCAATATCATAAACTACCTTTTGGCTCATAGCTTTAGAGACAAAAGCTCCAATAACTATAATTACCATAAATACAAAAAAGAGCTTTGTCCACAAAGAGTAAAAATCATACATAATTTGCGCCAAACTCATAGAGAGTCTTATATATATCTGCTCATCTTTATAAATAGTTTTTTTTGCAATATATAAAAAATCTGCCTTTAGTGTATTTGAGTATCTTACTGTATCGCCGTACTCTTGGCTATTTGAGAGCATTACTTCAAATCTTGAAGTATGATTTGCCATCTCCTCTTTATCCGCATCCGTTTCTGCTAAAACAGTACCCTCTTTTGATATAACAGTTACTCTTAGGGCTGTTTTTTCGTTGATTTGAGCCACAACATCATCCAAATTCTCAACACTATTTAGGCTTATCTCCATAAGTTCAATAGCATGCTTTAAATGATTTTTATTATGCTCTATTATTATATCTTTTAGAGTTATGTAGCTGATTACTGATGATATAAGAAGTGCTGTTATAAAAAGAAGTAAAAATTTTAGTATAAATATCTGATGTATTTTTAGCACAACTTGTATCCTACTCCGCGGACTGTTTGTATATACTCTTTTGTTTTATCCGGGTCGATTTTCTCTTTTAGTCTATTTATGGCAACATTTACGGTTCTGTATTGATACTCATCGCTCTCCCCCCATACACTCTCAAGGAGATAGTCACGATCAAGTACCCTGTTTTTATTTAAAATAAACTCACATAAGAGGTTAAACTCAAGTTTTGTAACATCTACTTCTCTACCCTCTACACTTAATGTCCTAGAGCTTCTATCCAAGAGCAAATCTCTGTGAGAGAACACTCCATCTTCTATCTTTCTTGAAGTTCTTCGCAAAATTGCTTTTATGCGCAGCATCAGCTCTTTCATATTGAAAGGTTTTGTTATATAGTCGTCACCGCCTCTTAAAAAACCCTCCTCTATCTCACTATCATGATTTTTTGCACTAAGGTATATCACAGGTGTGGAAAATCCATCTGCTCTAAGAGTTTGAACAAACTCGCTACCTTCAACTCCGGGGAGATTTCTATCCATTATAAGAAGATCTATATCCTCTTCAACAAGAATCTGTTCAACACTTTTAGTGTTTAAAAAGCCTATGACTTCATACCCCTCTTTTTGCAGATTGTACTCAAGAAGCTCTAGTATATCCTCTTCATCCTCTACTACTACAATTTTTGCACTCATGTTTTAAGAATTCCTAATTAAATTTTATACTATTGTAACCAAAAAGGGTCTCTTTTTCATTACACTAAAAATATTTAACTCTCAATCCAAGCATCTGTTTTTATAATAGTATCATCATCAAATATCTTAAGCTTAAATGCACTCTCACATCTGCCTTTGCTAATATCCAAGATGGCTATTTGCATTATTTTTTTACACTTTTTTGGAATATCAAAATGTCCTCTCATGCCGGTAAGAAACTGCTTTAGCGGCACTTTTTCATCCATACCGATTACATTATCACGACAACCAGTAAGCCCGATGTCTGTGAGATATGCGGTGCTATTTACTATCTGAAAATCATCAGTTCCAACATGGGTATGTGTTCCGATTATTGCACTAACTCTTCCCATAAGAAGCATCATCATAGCTCTTTTTTCACTTGTAGCCTCTGCATGAAAATCTATAAAAATATTTTTTACACCATCTGCATGTAGAGCCTCTACACTCTCTTTTGCGCATCTAAAAGCATTGTCTGTATATGGCATGGCAAAGTGCCCCATAAGGTTTAAAACACCAAGCCTCTCCCCTGCAACATCATAAATCTTGCAGCCCGTTCCGCTAACTTCCTCTGGATAGTTATGGGGTCTTAAAATCTCATGCGTTGCAAAAAGCGCCTCTACCTCTTTTTTATCCCACGAGTGATTTCCGCCGCTCATGCAGTCCACACCGTAACTTACAACCTCGTTTGCATTCTTGGCTGTCAAACCAAAACCGTGAGAAACATTCTCATAATTTGCAATAACAAAATCAATCCCATGCTCTTTTTTTAGCTTTGGCAGATAACTCTTTAACATATCTCTACCGGGACTTCCTACTATATCGCCTATAAATGCTATTCTCAAATACTATCCTTTTTTAAAATATTTTTTATCATCTAAGATAATTCATGATTTTTTGATTTTTTTGTATATATTGTCTGTTTTTCATTTTCTTTTTGCCTCTAATATTTTATATTATTTATCACTTATTAATGTACCAAAGATAGAGTCAATATATCTATCTTCTAATTCTCTATCAAATTTTTGCTCCCTTGATGTTTCTCTCCACAAATCATAGTCATCTCGATTATGCCCCATCTCATCAGCTCTTTCATGTAAGTGCTCGTAGTCAATATTGCAACCAAATGATTCATTAAACTCATTCAATATATTAATAATCTCTGCACCATCATAATGTTTGTCTATTGCCTGTGCGACACTATCAGCATAGCTTTCAATACAATCAATAAAATAATCTTCATTATCTTTAAAATACTCATCAAATCCAAGTATTGTATCTTTGCAATAAAGTAAACACTCTATATCTTCATCATAATCAATATTATTTTCTTTTAAATAATCTAAAAGCTCAAATATTACTTTTTCTTTTGATTTAATATTATATTTATCTATCAATGCGATTAAACTTGGTTTATCTTGACCTGAAGTAATAAAGATTTCTTTTAAATTCACATTTTTAAGTGTCTCTATAATAAAACTTTGTATTTCACTGCTTGATACAAACCTATTATGCAACATCCATAGTTGAGCTGAAATGTTTGGTGTATTTGGTTTCATAACTTTTTTATTGTCAGAAGCATATATGATTTTTATAGAAGTTGTTTTGATATCGTTAGTCAGTTCAATAGATTTTAAAGCTAACTTTTTTTCTAAATCATTATCAATGTTTATCTTATGCTTGTCAAAAATATGCTCTGTTGTTTCATTTGGATTTCTAAAAGCATAAAAAGCTTGATTGAAATAAAGCAAATTATCAATGAGCATCTCTTTTATTGAAGTGCTATTATTTATAAGAGATATTATAAAATCCCTAATTGAAGGATTGTGAAATGAGACAATAGATTGCTTGCCATCGTCCATAGTAATTTTTGTAAAATTATTATCTAATTCTTTTATAGCACTATCAAAATCCGAAGGTGTCGTTGAAAAATTGTATTCCTTAGCCATAGTTTTATAAAATTTATGGAATGCTGATTTAAGCTCATCAAGCAAGATTTCATTACTTGAAATAGCGAGTTCATACAATACACATTTTGCACTGTTTGATAATTTTTCAAAGGCTTCTTCCCATATACTTTCAGGATTATCAAATTTACTTATTACATAAGTTGGATATTCGTCATCACTTACTAATTGTTCAATATCTTTTTTAGTAATATATTCGATTAAACGAGGATTGTAATTCTGATGTTCAATTATAGTTTGGTATGTCTTATCTTTTAAAAGTGCATTAATATATTCAAGCTCTAAATCAGAATAGAATAAATGATTATAAAAAATTTTAGCCTTAATTAGTTTTGTATAATTTCCTAAATCAAGTGTGCACTTCGCAAGTTCTAAACCACCATTATCTAACTTTTTGTAAGTATGTTTTGCCTGATTTAAGATGTATTCTCTTGTTGTTAAAATAAACTTTTTACTTTTATCTTTTTTTACATACTCTATAAAACTAATTAAACTATCATCTTCATTTTTTTCCAATCTATCTTCTAAAAAATTTCTACCAAGAAAATCATCAAAATAAAATAGTTGCTTTGTGTCTTTTTTGAGAAGTCCCCAAGCTTCTGAAATATTATTTGAAATAAATAAAAACTCAAATTCTTGTTGAATGTATTGAAAACTTAAGATATCGGCTAAGGTTGTTTTACCTATACCAGGAACTCCTGATATTACACAGTAGTTATTCTTATTTAAAATATCAACTGCATTATTATAGCTTTCATTAAGAACATATATTTTTAATTTATTTTGGATTTTTTGTAATTTATCAGTACTTCTATTATAGGAGCCACTATGAAGTAAATAAGTGAGAATTGATGTACTATTAAACCATAATTTGTAGTGTTTTTTTTCAACATCTTCAAATTTCCCAAGTAAGTTATTAATATCATTTTTTCCGTATATATCAGATATTGAGACAATATAGGGAGAAAAAAGATTTAAAATAATTTGTTTATTTGCTGGAGTCAACCCAAAAGATGTCATTACAATATATCTTGTAGGATTAAGTTTTTTGACTTTTGATAATTCTTTTTTTAACTCAGTTTCCAAAGAAGAAAAACTATCTTTTGTAAATCGTTTACATTGAAAAATTAATTTATCAACACCTTGAGCATACCGAAAGTCTATACCTCCATCTTTCCCCTCAGTAAAACTTTCTAATGTTATACACAATTCTTTCTGTAATAAATCTCTGCAAAGTTCTTCAAAATCTATTGGAGATAAATTTTTAAAGTCATAGTTTTGACTCATTTTTTTCCTTTTTTAATTCACTCATCCCCAGCACTAACCTTCACACCAAAAGTCACTCATTGTCATCTTCATCTGCAGCATTAAAGTTTACATTTTATCTAAATTAAAATTTCATATGACTTTTTATCACTTAACCCTATATTGTTCTTTTGCCGTTAATTTTCTGTCTTTATTTTACCCATTTTTCAACCTCTCCAAAACTTCTAAAGCTTCCATCTCAAACCTTGAAAATGCAAACCACTTTTTACCGAGGTCTTTAAGGCTTGCTCCTATGTGGTAAATCTCTGTACCGTCAATTATCAAAAATCTATCGTGAGCTTTTTTAAACTCTTGTAATTCTATATTTTTATATTGTGAGTTGTATTTTTGAAAATCAAAACGCAACTGTTTTGAGATATTTTGAGTATAGATTTTTATTTTTAAATTTTGGTATTTACTAAAGAGTGTAAAAATGGTGTCATCTATATAGTTATCTATAAGCACCACTTCACTTTTTGCACTCTTTAGCAAATCGTTCACAAAAACATAGGCATCATAAATTTGACCATCGAAAAGTATCCCTTGTTTGGGTTTGAGGGTTGTGTTTTGAAGTCCATTTGATATGTTTTCAACTTTTGATTTTAAAATCACCACCTCACTTTCAAGCTCTTTAAATCTTTGATTTGTTATTTTTTCAGAGTTTATTACATACCCATTAGTAATATAGCTTTTTATTATTGAGGTTGCCCATTGTCTAAATCTTACACCTTTTTGTGATTTAACCCGGTAGCCGACTGAAATAATTACATCTAAATTATAGTACTCAACATTGTATGTTTTGCCATCATGAGCAGTTGTCGCAAAATTTGCGACAACTGAGATTTTCTCAAGCTCACCATCGCTAAATATATTGCCTATATGCTTTCCTATAGTTTTTACATCTCTATCCAAAAGCTCTGAAATTTGATTTCTATTAAGCCATACTGTTTCACTTTCAACAGAGACATTAAGCTCAAGTTCACCATCATTATAAATTACTATATCTGAGCTATTTTCTTTATTCATCGTTCAAATCCAAATATTATTTGATAAATCATACCAAACTAATTTATTTTCATTGAAAAATATGTCAATTTGAAATATTTTGAATCTTAAACTCCTGTTATCAACCCTTACGCCCTTAAATACTTCAGCACTGCTTTTATAATGTCGTCATCGTCTTTTGAGTCTGATTTAATGCTCTCTTTTTTCTCATCCATGTAGGCAAATGTAATGTTTTGTCCATAGTTAGAGACACTCTTTACCCTCTTATGCAGACTCAAAAGCTTAATGACCATCAGTTCAAAGAACTGCTTTGTAGGGGTGTCTAGCTCGCCGAAGCGGTCTATGACTTCCTCTTGGATTTCATATATCTCTACACTATCTTCGCATGCTGAGAGTCGCCTGTATATATCTAGACGGAGTCTATCCTCTTTTACTACCTCATCTGATATAAATGCCGAAATAGTTAGCTTTATATCTACTTTTACCTTTTCACTCTCTGCCTGATTGCTTAAAAGTTTTATGGCATCTTCCAACATTCTAAGATACAAAGAGTAACCGATATTTTTTATATGTCCACTCTGAGCATCGCCGACTAAGTTTCCGCCGCCTCGTATCTCTAAATCATGATGCGCTAAAACAGAGCCGCTTCCCAAAAACGAGTTTGACTCTAACGCTAAAAGCCTCTTTTTAGCATCATCCGTTAATCCCTCTTTATCATTTACTATAAAGTAAGCAAACCCTTCAACACTGCTGCGCCCGACACGTCCACGGAGTTGATGCAAATCCGCCATGCCAAATCTGTCTGCACCGTCAACTATAATGGTATTTACTCTAGGCATATGTATGCCTGACTCTATAATTGAGGTTGCAAGCATCAAATCATACTCCCCCGCCTCAAACTTCAAAAGCTCTTTTTCCGTCTCTATTGCAGAGATTTTAGAGTGGAGCATGACGACTCTAAGCTGGGGAAGTATCGCTTTTAGTTCGCCGAGTTTAATCGGCATATGGTCTATTGAGTTGTGTATATAAAATATCTGTCCGCCACGGCGAATTTCGCGCAAAATCACCTCTTTTATAAGCTTCTCTTCATACTCTTTCACAAAAGTTCTAACAGGCTCTCTGTCGCTTGGCGGGGTAAGAAGCTGCGACATTGTTTTTATTGAACTAAGAGCTTGATTTAGTGAGCGTGGAATTGGAGTCGCACTCATAGAGAGAAGATGAACATTATGATATAACTCTTTTATCTTCTCTTTTTGTTTTACACCAAACTTATGCTCTTCATCTATGATGACAACGCCTAGGTTTTTAAACTCTGTATCAAAAAGGGCATGAGTTCCTACAACAACATCCAAATCTCCGCTTGCAAGAGCCTTTATGATATTTTTCTTATCTTTAGCACTAACAAATCTATCAAGCTTTGAGCACTTTATACCTAAATCATCAAATCTCTCACGAAGCGAGCGGTAGTGCTGTGCACTAAGTAGCGTTGTGGGAACTATAAGTGCAGACTGATAACCTGATTTGTACGCTGCAAAGATAGTGTTCATCGCCACTTCTGTTTTTCCAAACCCTACATCGCCGCTTAGAAGCCTATCCATAATATGCCCCGAACTCATCTGCGCTATTATCTCATCCACTGATTGTGTCTGATCATCGGTATAATCAAAACCGGAGAGCTTTTGAAATGCCCTTAACTCATCCTCATCAACGCTTATCTTTGGTGCTTTTATAAGCTCTCTTGCTGCTGCAGTATTTACTATCTGCCCCGCTATCTCCATAAGCCGTTTTTTTACGCTCTCTTTTAGTTTGCCGAAGCTACCTTTGCCAAGCTTATCTAAAACCGGAACAGAGCCGCCTGAAGCGATATAGCGGTCTATGGCATCAAGATTTTCCACAGGGAGTAAAATTTTATCATCACCAACATACTTTATGACTATAAAATCTTTTACTCCTCCTAAAATCTCAGTCTTCTCAATACTCTCAAATATACCGACACCGTAATCTTCATGCACGACATAGTCGCCTGTCTTTAAATCATCTAGTAAAATTGAGCTTTTTCTTCTTCGTCTTACTCTATCTGGCTTATTTAGCGAGATTACAAGCTCATCTTTGCTTAAAATATTTAAAATATATGGAGCATAAAGAGTCTCTATCCCTTTTAAGTCAAAGAGTCCAGCCTGTTTTAATACCGCCTCATTTGAAGCTATAATCGTTATTTTCTTATCTTTATGCACTTTTAAAAGAGCGCCCACATCACTTGGCATTATCTCTTTAAAATCATCACTATCAGGCAGTATCTCTAAGTTAAATCTCTCTCGCGAGAGTGTCGGCTTATTGAGTGCGTAAGCATCTGCTAAAAGGGCCTTGAGATTTCTTACTAATTTTACACTTTTACCCTCTAGAAAATCTGCCGCACTATCATCTAGATGCCAAAACCCCAAGGAGGCAATATCTTTAACCAAGGAGTCAAACTCACTTCTAGTTACTTTCTCATTTAGAGTATTAAATGCTTCCTCATCCAAAGAGTAAAAAGCAGGCGTTATCTCAATGCTCTCAAGCTCCTCTTTTTGAGTCCTTTGCGATTCAAGCTCAAAATATTTTATCTGCTCTATCTCATCATCAAAAAGTGAAACTCTAAGAGGCATCTGTGATGATGGAGGAAAGATATCTATAATATCCCCGCGAAAAGATATCTCCCCTTCTACCTGAACCATATCTACAAAGTTGTATCCCCAAAAAAGCATCTGCTCTTTAAAGCTCTTTAGTTCTATATTGGAGCCAAACTCTAAAGTAGTAGAGCCTAGAAGAGACTCTTTTGGAAGGTTAAATAGGACTGTTTTTAGCGGCAAGATAACAAGCGGTTTCTTTTTTAGAGAGTAGTACTTTCGCAAAGCAGTCAAGAGCTCATGAAGCTCCTCTTTATATACTCTTAAGTCATCTCCATAAGCAGCTCTAAAGTCAGGAAAGAGAAGAACATCTTTTTTAAAAAATTTAGCTACGCTCTCAAGCTCATGTGCCTCTTTTGCATCTTGGCAAATCAAAATATCTAAATCTTGCTCTTTAGAGGTTTTATAATATTGAAACAGTCTGTTTTGTGACATTAAATTAGACTTAAGACTATGATACTTTTGCCTTATTTTCACTAATAGCGCTTATAAGCGTATCTGCGGGAATGTTATCACTATCTGATGTTTTCATAGGTGTCTGCGGTGCATTTTTCACAATGCTATTTCCTTCAAAAATACCTTTTGCTTCAATTACTAACTCACCAGACTCTATTGAGCCGTTTACTCTGCCTTGAGCTTTTATCTCGACTCTTGCAGCATTTACACTGCCTTCTACATACCCTTGTACAACAAGTCTTGTGGTAGAGATATCCCCTTTTATATGTCCGTTTTTACCAACATTTACCTCTTTGCTTGAGTTTATTACTCCCTCAAACTCTCCATCAACATAGAGATTGCATGCAAGATTCATCTCTCCTTTTATTGTAGAGCCAGCTGTGATGATGGTAGTGTTTGTGTCGGGTTTGGTACTTTTATGTGCGCTGTCGCCGCTATTAAAGATTGCCATGGTATCTGTTTCTCCTTTTCAAATATATCTCTATAATTTTTAACACTCCACTTTACAAATGCTATAGGATTAACCGGTCTTTGGATAAATCTTATTTCATAATGGAGATGTGGACCGCTACTCATGCCTGAGTTACCGGTATAGGCAATTAAATCACCTTTTTTTACAAAGCTTCCGGATTTTATCACAACTTTGTTTAAATGTGCAAAGTATGATTTGAAACCGTAATTGTGCTCTACTATTACAAGATTACCAAAACCGCTTTTTTCATGAAATCCTGCCCACTCTACAAGTCCATCAGCAGTTGCATAAACCGGAGTATTCATAGCCGCTTTCATATCAAGTCCGCGATGAAGCTCCTTAGAGTTTAACGTAGGGTGTATTCTATAGCCGTAATTGCTTGTAATTCCATTATATCTGATTGGAGAGCCGCTAGGAATAAACTGCATAAGAGTAGCCATATGTTCAGAACTTAGTTTTGTTACATTTACTCTATCTTGAAGAGACATCTCTGTTACAGGAGAGAGTCCTATTAACGTCTCAATCTCAGAGAGCGTCTCTGAGATTTCTAAAAGCTCTCTCTTTTTATCAATTAACGCTACTTGGGTATCTTTTATACTCTCATCAAGCAGTCTGTTTTTCTCTTTTTGAGCTAAATAAGCCTTTTGTACACTCTGATGTTCTCTGTTTATCTCATCTACTTTGTAGTCAAGATACAAAATAGTAGCTACTGCAAAAAGAGCAACTGTTCCTAAAAACATAGCGGCATAAAGAATAGCTTTTTTTATAATTTTATGAAGATTAAACTGCTTTACGCCATTGTCGTCATGTATAGTTATAGTAAAGTGATTATTCATAATACTCTCTTAAAAATCTTTCAACTACACTAAAAGAGCCAAATACAAGGTAGTTGTACTCAGGCTTTATCTCTTTAAATTGTCTATATTCTATCTTTAAGTTAGTTAAAACTGTTTTAATATTTTTAATATCTGCAACTCTTTTATCATCTATGGCAATTATCTCAACATGTAAAGTTATAGGTGCTAGTATCTCTAAAATCTCTTTATAGTTCTTGTCTTTGTAGCTGTTATATATAACTACATATTTATTCCCCAAAAGTGCCTCAACAATGCTTTTAGCTGCTAAGACATTGTGCCCTACATCAATTGTAATGTTCTTTGCTATCTTTGTAAGCCTTGCAAAAAGTTGTGGTTTTTGAAAATTACCACTATCATACTTCAATCCTAAAAACTTTAAAGCAGCTATGCTAAGAGATAAGTTCTGCTTGAGATATGAGACTAGTGAGAGTTTTTTTGAAATCTCATCTATTTTCTCTCTATCAATATCATCAATAAATGTATCTACTTTTTCTATATTTAAAGACTTTTTGGAACACAACCTATCTGCAACTTCATAAACCTCATCATATTGTTGCGTAGCTAAAATTGCACTATTTTGAATCGCATTTAATTTTGTAGCAGCTATCTGGGCTATCTCTGAGCCTAAAAAAGCTTCATGATCATGCGCTATGGGTGTTACAAGAGTCAATATTTTAGGAAATACGGCAGTCGCATCATGTTCACCGCCAAGCCCTGCTTCCATAACGACATATTCACAATCACAAAACAGCAGCATTGCCAAAAAAGTCGTATACTCAAAATAACTAAGCGAGGAGGCATCATCTTTTGTTAAAATTCCTTGGAGTTTTATGTGTGCGGCTTCAAGCTCTTTATCAGCAACATTTAAGCCATTTATCCATATGCGCTCATTAAACTCCAAGATATGGGGCGAGGTATAGTGCCCCACACTATAGCCCATAGAAAAAATTGCCTCAGCTAAAAAGCGCCCCGTAGTTCCCTTGCCGTTTGTCCCGATGATATGAACTGTTTTTGGAGTACTAAAGAGGGATTTTATCTTTTCGTAAACTCGTGGCATACGGCTATAATCTATCTCCTCGTAATAGAGCGGCTTAAGGTTTAAATACTCCTCTACTCTCACTTATATACGACCCTATCTCTACCCTCTTTTTTTGCCTTGTATAGATTCTCATCGGCACTCTTTAACAAGCCTTGAAGTGAGAAGTTAGATTTTCTGTCACTTACCCCGCAGCTAACGGTTAGTTTTATCTGATTCTCTTTATATTTTAAACGTGTATTTTTAATTTTTTTTCTAACTTTTTCGGCAAAAATAACTCCGCCTTTAGTGTCTGTTTCACCAAGGATAGCGATAAACTCCTCTCCTCCAAATCTCCCCACTATGTCAACTGCTCTAGCCTCTTTTTTAAGTATTTTTGCAAAAGCAAAAAGCACGGCATCGCCGGCATCATGCCCATAGTCGTCATTAACATCTTTAAAGTGATCCAAATCCAAAAATACAAGAGTATAGTTGTGCCCATATCTCTCAAACTCTGCTTCTTTGATATTCATTAGCTCATCTAGCGCGCGTTTATTGTAAATTTTTGTTAAAAAATCCTCTTTTGATTCATCTCTTGCACGCTGTAGTTCCTGCTCTAAATGCTCTATCTTTTTACTAAGTGCATTGACCTCACTGCTATGTTTTTTCAAGTCACTAGCAAGTGCCTGAGTATTTTTCTCCAAAGCTATAGCTATGGCATATATCTTCTTATGTGCAACACTAAAGTTTGTAATTGTTTTTTCGTTATAGCTCTCAAGCTCTTTTTTAATCCTCTGTATCTCAACAGTTGAATTATCCGAACTCTCTATCATCTCTATAAGTCTTAGAGAAAGCTTGTCTAAAACCCCATCGATAGATTCTATCATCTCCTTGACGCTCTGCTTATCAAGTGCTATTCTAAGGGCAATAGCAGATCTTATTTCGGCTTCAATAGAGGTGCCATGCAACAGCTCAGGATTACTTTTTATTTTTTGGCTTATATTGGCTATCTTCTCATTTACACTTGATGCAATCGAAGGGGTCAAGGATGATACTAGCAGTGAGGCAATTTTAGAGAGTTCAAGAGAGTTTAGTGGATTATCGCATAAGTTAGTCAGATTTAAATTTTGTACAGTTTTTTTAAGATTACCGCTATCCACATCGCCTAAAGCCTTTAGCTTTTGCAAAAATGTATCATCATAGGTTGTTAAAAAATTTATCCACAATTGTCTAAATTGTTCCATCTCTGCAAGAGAAGGCTCTCTACTTAACAACTCGAGACTTTTTTTTGCTAACTCTGTTGCCTCGTTATTATGTAGAACCTCTATAACTTGAAGAACTCTTCTTGTAAACATTATTTGTGATTCAAGTACATTTGAACAGTGTGAAGGATTTGTTCTGTTTAGTTTAGAGATTAAAAAACGGGCAAGCTCAGAGATGTTTGTAATATGATATTTTTTTAACTCATCTTGAAACTCTTTGTTTAAAGTAGCACTAAATTTCTCAAGTTTTGAGCAATCTTCTATAGCAAAGCCTGCTTTTGTGGCTTCTTTACAAAACGCCTCAGCATAAAAATCAGGTGTTAAAAGTTTACCCTCTAACTCTAATCTTTTTATAGCTTTTTTAATAATTGCTTGAATATTCATAGCTACTCCTTACTTCTTTGCTCTTGCTCCCTCAGCCGAAACCTGTGCAACAAATGAGTTAATTGCTCTTTGTGCGGCAAATCCTATAGCTTCAAACCTATCTTGATCCGTGACAATAGCATTTGGTGCTACTGAGAAATCATGAAATCCTTTAGTATTATAGCTTTTTGATGTGCCGTTTGTCTGCTTTATTATATTTAAAGAGATACTCATTCTATAACTAATTACATAACCGTTCTCATCATAAACTATAGGTGAATAAGATGGAGTGCCCATCTTTAGCACAAGATGTGTTTGAGACTCTGCTCTACTAACCAAAGATGCCTGAAACACTTCTATAATAGCTCTATCAACAGCATCTTTAATTATAACTGTGTTTTGGGGATCTATGGATGAGATAACAACACTCGTACTTATCTTCTCTCCCATTACATCACGAGAAAATTTAGCACTTGACTTATATCCGCAACCACTCAAAATAAGAAGAGTCAAAGATAGCAACAAAAATGCTTTGATATTGGGCAAAAGTTTCAATATTAATCCTTAACTACTAAGTTTACTAATTTTTTTGGAACTACTATCTCTTTTATCAGGGTCTTACCCTCAAGCCACTTCTGTGCTTTTTCTTTTGCTATAGCCACTATCTCATCCTTTGGTGCATCTATTGCAACCTCTATCTCGCATCTTCTTTTACCGTTAACAGAGACACCAAGCGTTATAGAGTCCTGTGCAAACACCTCTTCTATCACTTTTTGCTGTGTTAGGTTTTTAAGTGCGAAATATTTGCTGCTTATATCCCAGCATACATGAGGAATCACCGGCTCCATTATGGAAGATAGTATCCAATAGCCCTCGCTCCAGACATCTCTGTTTGTTTGAAGATTAAGTGCATTCATAGCCTCCATGACACCTGCAATCATGGTGTTAAAAGTATAGCGCTCACTATAAACATCGTTGGCTCTTACAAGTGCTTCATACACTTTTTTTCTAGCAAACTTCTCCTCTTTTGTGAGAGATGCTTGCTCTATATAAGGAGTAGTTTCTAATTTATCTACATTTACGCTTCTCTCATAGAATCTTTTTATAAACTTATAAGCTCCCTCAACAGCGCTGTCGTTCCACTCCAGCTCCTGTGTTGGAGGTGCTGCAAAAAGGATAAAAAGTCTTGCTGTGTCAGCACCGTACTTCTCTATTATTGCATCAGGGTCAACGGTATTGCCCTTGGATTTACTCATCTTAGCACCATCTTTTAGTACCATGCCTTGAGTAAGAAGCCTACCAAAAGGCTCATCAAAATCCAGATACCCCAAATCTCTTAGAACTTTTGTAAAAAATCGTGCATAAAGCAGATGAAGGATTGCGTGCTCTATTCCGCCGATATAGTGGTCAACTCCCTCTTGCCCTTGATGCATCCAGTACTTAATCTGCTCCTTTGAGAAAGCTTCCTCTTGCCAGTTTTTAGGCGATGCGCAAAAGCGTAAAAAGTACCAAGAAGACTCTACAAACGTATCCATCGTATCTGTCTCACGCACGGCATCTCTGCCGCACTTTGGACATTTACAATGCTTCCATGTAGGATGTTTCTCAAGAGGATTTCCCTCTCCAGTAATCTCAATATCTTCAGGAAGTGCTACGGGAAGATTCTCTTTTTTCTCCATAACAATGCCGCATGAGTCACAATGAACAAAAGGGATAGGCGCACCCCAGTATCTCTGTCTGCTTACTCCCCAATCTTTTAGTTTGTAATTGGTTGTTTTTTTACCGATACCTTGAGCTTGGAAATACTCTATTATTTTTGATTGTGCATCTTTGGAGTTTAATCCGTCAAAGAGTTCAGAGTTAAAAAGCTCTCCGACTTCGGTATATGCCTCATCTTTTTTTAACTCTTCTCCAAAAGGCTTTATTACGGCATTTATAGGCAGATTGTATTTTTTTGCAAAGTCAAAATCTCTCTCATCATGTGCAGGAACTGCCATAACGGCACCGCTTCCATAATCCATAAGAACAAAATTTGCAACCCATAGAGGAACGTTTTTCTTAGTTAGTGGATGAACTACATCCAATCCTAATGCAAAGCCGCTCTTAGTTTTTTGTCTATCGATGGACGAAGCATTTTTCATCTCTTTAATTTTCGCAATTGTATTCTCATCAAGTAGTGAGTTCTCTATCATGTAAGTTACAATCTCATGTTCGGGTGCAATTGCCGTGTAGCTTACTCCATAAATTGTATCAGGACGCGTTGTAAAAACTTCAAAACCATCAAAGTTGCCACCTAGCTTCTTTAATGATTCTTCATCAAAACAGAACTTAAACTCTAAGCCGTTTGATTTGCCTATCCAGTTCTCCTGCATCGTCAAAACCTGCTTAGGCCAGCCATCTTCTAGCTTATTTAAATCCAAAAGCAGTTCATCTGCATAGTCTGTAATCTTAAAGTAGTACTGATTCATATCTTTTTTGACTACCTGATTATCGCATCTCCAGCAGCAACCGTCAATAACTTGCTCATTTGCCAAAACAGTATGACAACTCTCACACCAGTTCAAAAAGCCTTTTTTACGGTAGAGAAGCCCTTTTTCGTACATGTCGATAATAAAGCCTTGCTCAAACTTTGTATATAACTCATCGCTTGTGGCAAATTCGCGCTCTTTTGAGAATGAGAATCCAAGAGACTTAAACTCCCCCTTCATGTAATCAATATTTTCATAAGTCCACTTTTTAGGGTGTGAACCGTTTTTAATAGCTGCATTTTCTGCCGGCATACCAAAGCTGTCAAAGCCTATCGGATGAAGAACATTAAAGCCTTGTTGGCGGTAGTATCTAGCAAAAGCATCACTAAGCGTGTAGTTTCTAACATGTCCCATATGAAGTCTTCCACTTGGAAAAGGGAACATGCTTAGTATATATTTCTTCTCTTTTGCAAAATCTTCACTAGGTTCAAAACTTCTATTTTCTGCCCAATACTCTTGCCAGTTCTTCTCTAACTCTTTTGAACTATATTGCAAAAATTTCTCCTAATACTCGTCACGATTTTTAGAGCTCTCTATATAAATAAGACCTACAGAGAATAGGTTTGCAATTAAAGCACCGATTGCCAAAGCGATTGCCCACTCTAAATTTCCAATAACTTCTAAATATATAAATGCGGGAATAAGATGAAGGTCAGCTACTAAGGATGAAGCTAATAGTTCCGCAGAGAGGAGATTTCTAACACCGATTTTCAAAAATGTAGAAACTAGATTTAAACTACCTGCAACAAAAAGTGCTACAGCGCTATGTTCATATAAAAAACCCGCAATTGATGTTAAACTCATCAATGAAAAAAACACATATATAACCTTGCCCCAATCCATACAAACACCTCTGCTTAAATTAATTGACAAGATTATACAAAAAATACCTTAAGTAGCGACTGAAGTCTTAATGCAGCCTATTTTAGAATTAAGTTTTTTTTCATAAAAAGATAAAAAAATGCTAAAGGCGGAACAAAGACAATTGCTATCCGCCAAAAAACTTTCTGATTTTTCTCTTTAAACTTAGCTCTATATACAGAGATTATTGAGTAGACCCAAAAAACAACAAATAGAAAAAATACCAACAGTGTAACATCACTCATGACGAACTCCTTTTTGAGTATTGTATCTTCTATTTTGTTAACATAAAAAATTAGATGCTTTTTAAAGAAGATTATCCGGCAAGAAGCCGGATTTTAGGCAAGGAGTGTTTAATATTTTTACATAACCCCAGATTCATACTGAGCTCTCATCCTCTCTTTTTCTGCTTCTCTTTTTGCTTTTTGTGCAAGTTTTACATGATAATTTTTAACATCAAATCCAAAAAGAAGAAGAGTCGGAGAAGCAACAAAAATTGATGAGTATGTTCCTACAACGATTCCTACCAAAAGAGTAAATGCAAAAGCATGAATTATCTCTCCGCCGAACATAAAAAGTGTAAATACAACAAAAAATGTCGTAAGAGAAGTAAGTGTTGTTCTAGCCAGAGTTCTTGTGATAGACTCATCAATTATATCGCTAAGTTTACTATCCCCTCTTTTTACAACACTTTCACGAATTCTGTCAAATATGATTATCGTGTCATTTAAAGAGTAGCCTAAAATCGTAAGAAGTGCGGCTAATACGTCTAGATTTACCTCTAATCCGACAAGGGCTATAGCTCCAAGCGCAATAGTGACGTCATGAACAAGTGCTAATATAGAAGCAACGGCAAACCTCCACTCAAATCTAAACGCT
>Ga0265293_10001225_pt1 | contig 56996 bp, 57 predicted proteins | sample Munlanlewell138R_FD_192505 | JGI IMG/M metagenome (GOLD analysis project Ga0265293, IMG submission 192505) | Leachate microbial communities from a municipal landfill in Southern Ontario, Canada - Leachate well 138R | ecosystem: Engineered > Solid waste > Landfill > Unclassified | place: Canada... | reverse complement strand
GGAACGACCGAAGAAGACCTTAGGTGGGCTGACACCTACCGCCTACGCGAAGCAGTTAGCAGCGAAATCGACTACAGTGGCAACCGGACTCTAAATGTAAGTGCTACTCAAGATGGGGTGACGTCGGTAGCTACCCAATCGGGCATGGATGGCTTCGATACTTTCACCCTGTTCCAGTACCTCCTGACGCACAGAGAGCCCTTCGATTTGCCCCTGGAGTCCATCGAGCCGAGATCTCGCCTGTTGAATAATCGCCTGTGCTGTCTCCCGCTCCGTGACTGCCTTCTGGCGACGCTCTCCGAAATCGTCCGGAAGGACGATAACCTCACCCAGCGCCTCAAGCTTTTGTAGAAGTTCATGCCGTCGGGCCAGTTTGGGTAGGACGCGTTGAATGCGCTTCAAGCGATTGACCTCAACCCGATTATCAGCGAGTTCAGATTGAATTTGTTCTAATTCCTTGGTGGTCCGCGCCAGTACACGGCGATGCTTGTCCCATTCGCTGGATGAGAGTGATCGACTCCTGATCTCCTTGTTTAAATCCGTATAAGCCTTTAAGGCTGAGTTGATGGTCGGCTTAGATCCCTGCGGGAGAAAAAGCCCGCCAGCTTCCTGGTCGAGCTGGTTAAGCACCGCATGTAACGCATGACTGCCTAGTGATGCAGAGAAAAGCGCCTGTCCAACCTCGCCCTTCTGCTCTAAAATCTCCTGACCACCTTGCACCAGCGCACGGTGATCAATCCCGAAGAGCATTTCAAAAATCTCTTGCGTTACGCCTTGAAGAAATGGAACCAATACCTTATCGTCGAGCGACTCACCTTCCATAGACAAGAGTGTATTCTTGCGTCCTTTACGGCGCACAAAGGCAAGTTCTCGACCATCTGCAGTACGCACACATCCTTCGATACGAAGTTTGTCATTGGCGTGAAGAAAATTGTCAGGCGTACGCTCGTCGATGTTATATAGAAAAGCCTTCAACCCGCGAAGCGCCGAACTCTTTCCCGCTTCATTGGGGCCATAGACGATATGGAGACCAGCATCCTTCTGACTGAAATCCAATATCCGGCCAGTAAACGGCCCAAACGCGGCGAGATTTAGCTCCCTTATTTCCATGAATAAGAGTCCATCACGCCTTTTCCGTTGTTATCAAGCGGTTCACTAGCATCTCTTTGATGTCTTCCAGGACGATCTTGAGTTGTTGTGGATCGGTTGGATCATAACGATCTTCACCGCTTAGAATTTCGGCAGGGAGTTTTTGGCGTAGCACCGATACTTCATTGGCAAGTTCCGCCAGTGCGGAATCATCCAATTCCATATCCTGAATGCCACGCAATAGACCGCCCAGTGCATCATCACGTGCAAGGATGCTATCGACGGAAATGGATGGCTGAGTCTTAAGCGATACCTTCTCCAACCAGATGCCGGCGCCACCAAGGCTCGTTGCAAGGGCGCGATACTCCTGTGTCCAATGTTCGATTTCAGCATGTATGTGGGAATGGGCAGCACAGGTCCCGTGCAGCACCAGGCGCGCTGCGAGCAGTCTACCTTTCGTAGAGTCAAGCGCTTGCTGCAGCGCCTCGCGCACTTGCTCGTAAACGTCATCGACAGTCTCGCTTGATGTCACATCCACTTCACAGAGTGACCAGCGCATCACATCGAGGTCGTGGTGCATAACGTCGGATATCTCACCATTATCAACGGTCACCATCGAGCAGCCCTTCGGCCCTGTCTCACGGATGTGTCGCCCCTGTATGTTGCCCGGAAACACAATCCATGGATCACGGCTTACCTCTTCACGTTTATGGACATGGCCCAGTGCCCAGTATTGATATCCTTTGGAGCGCAGCCCATCGACCGTGCAAGGAGCATAGGGCTCGTGACCCGGTTTACCATCGAGGCAGGTGTGTAACAAACCAATATTAAAGAGCTGTGGTTCACCCTGGGGGTAGGCCTGCGAGAGGTCTTCTGTCACCGCCCTATTTGCAAAACCCTGTCCGTATATGGCAACACCCAAGTCATCCAAAACAATTCTCTCAGGCTTGTTTGTGGCAAACATCTTGACGTTCTCAGGCAAACGAAGATGCTTGGTAATTTGGCTCGCCGCATCATGGTTTCCAGCTACCATGAAGACACGAATACCGGCTTCCCGGAGACGCACCATTCGTTCAATAAAATAAAGACCCGTGTTGTAATCCTTCCAGTCACCATCGTAGATATCACCGGCGAGCAGAACGAAATCGACTTCCTCATCAATTGCGAGATCAATCAGATTATCAAAGGCACGGCGGGTGGCGCTGCGAATTTCATCCACAGGCGCACCGTCGTAGCGCTCCAAGCCATGGAGGGCGCTATCGAGATGGATATCTGCTGCATGAATGAATTTCACAACTCGTCACCATATTTAAACATTCGTAGATGTGGACATTTTACATCTATCTACTTCCGATACCTGCTAATCAACTATATATTGCAATTCGTTTTATCTATCTGTGCTCAATATTGATTCTATACGGAAGCACTGAAACCGATCTCCGATATGGTCATTGTAATAAGTACCCTTGGATGACACGCTCATCAGTCCATCGTATATGTGGAGTGGAACACTGTAGAATTCATAACCGTGCTCCTTGATGTGAAATAATCATTTTTGAATCTCATTAATGAATCTAGACTCATTTTGAAACTTTTTATCACCCCAAGGCATAGTACGTTGTCGAGGATAAGTGATATACAGCCATCGTTTTGCGCGTGTCACCGCAACAAATGCATTGTTGCGTTCTTCATCTATATCCTTTTTTGATTTTGCGCGATAGTCTGGAAATACACCCTCACACATGGTCATAATAAATACGATATCTTTCTCTAAGCCCTTCATGGTGTGCACAGTACTTAACGTAAGACCACCTGGCGAAACATCCTCTGTTAACTGGCCTAGTGCCAAGGCATTCCGAAAAGACTGCAAGGAGCTACCTAGCCCTTTTTGCTTAAACCTTATCCAACTTGTTTTGAACTCTTCAAGCTCTTCTATACTTCTTTCAAGTTCAAGTTTATCATTTGCCTCTGACTTGGCCAGTTTACTTAGCTTTTCATGAAACGATTTTTCGAGTTTTCTGATATTTGGTTCATCTGAATCTAGTTTGTGAATGGCGCTCAATAATTCAGAATATAAATTTGCAAATGGTAAATTTGAACTATCAACTCTTTGCGACCATTCTTCAAGAATATTGGTCTTTTGCCATTGTTCAGGTGCTTCCAAGCCGAGCAAACTACAAAGTTTCTTTCCATCAACCCAGTCCTTTGGATTCAACTTAATTCTCAGCCCATAATCGAGAACCTTACCGAAAAGTGATGCTGGCTCAGCTCTTCGCTCCCCTTTCCTTAATGAAAACGGAATCGAATGCTCAGTTAAGACTTTTTCAAGACTTGAAAAAACAAAACGGTTTCTTGCTATAACCACCATATGATCGAGAGTAATTTTTCCCTCGATTTCATCATGCTGGGCTAGTTCTATGAGTTTTTTCACTGAAGACACGATCCAATTTGCCTCCTCCATCTCATCGGTTAATGATTCAATGTGGACTATGCCCTCCAATGCAAATTCATGTTCTATCTGGGAGCTTGGCTTCAACTTGTTGGCAGCTTTTATTACCTGTTTAGTGCTGCGATAATTTTCCCGTAGTTCATATTGGGCTGCAGCAAAATCCCGCACAAAATGATCACAAAGATATTCTGATGATGAACCATTAAAACCATAGATCATTTGATGGGGGTCGCCCACCATCATGACGCTTTTAATGGTTTCGCCACAGAAAGCTTTAATGAATTCATACTGAACTAAATTTAAGTCTTGCGCTTCGTCAACACATAAATGTTTATACTTTGCTCGATATATATTGGCTATCCAGTCATGATTAAGAAGCAGTCTATGCGCGTATACAAGAATGTCGTCATAGTCTATGCCACCACTATTCAATAGAGCATTTTGATAATCTTGAAATATCTTCCATAAACCTGGATTATCTGAAAAGCGTTCCTCAATGTCTTCTTCGAGCAACAATTCTCTTTTGATTAAAGAAAATCCATCCATGTATTTCTGAAGGTTTTGCTCACGACTTTTCTGTTCCTTAATGTCATCAATATTGAGATACTTGTCTATATCGACCCCGTCATCGCGTAGCGATTGAACAAACACCTCCATACGGTCTTTGTCTCGTTCATATATATGCAGCTCCTTTGGCAGGCCTATCGTATGACCGTACTGCTCAAGTATACGCTGCGCAACAGAATGTATAGTTGCTACCCATGCTCTATCTTCGGCTTCAACACAATCAGATAGCCTGTTTTGCATTTCTTCTGCCGCTTTATTCGTGAAGGTTAGTGCGATAGCGCCTTCCTTTTTTGTATGATCAAGTATAAATCTGACGCGCTCGGTTAGAACCCTTGTTTTTCCTGAGCCTGCGGAAGCCAATACTTGAATCGCTCCAGTGTATGGTGCTTCGACGATTTTTCTTTGAGCTTGTGATAACTGGATCATAATTTAAGCCATCCTTCAATCTGCTTGAATGCCGCCACTAAAGCGACAGGAACTAGCCCTTCCTTTTTCTTATTATTTGGATTTCTAAGTATGACGTCTGATAAGAATCCAGCGTAAGAAGCTTTCGAAGAACGCATCCTCTCCAGTAGTTGCTCATCATTCAGAAGCTCTATTTCCTTTGTTTTTGCCGATATATAATGTGTATTCAGACTTCCTCTGGTTTCTGTAGCAATTAGCGCTTCTACTATTTCTTCTCGTAGATTAAGGGCATTTATAAGCTCAGCCTCAATATCATTGTTATCACCAAGAAATTGAAGTGCAAAAATATTACTATCAAGAGGGAGCCCAGCATCTTTCTTTATTTTGTCAACCTGTGCTTCTATTTCTTTTTTTGTACTGCCATCATTATCGCTAACGATACAAACGGGTATACCAAAGCTGCATGCAAACTTAATGAAGGGAGGATAGTTCTTACCCGCAACACTGATACAATTCACTCCAATAGCAAAAGGGGAGTAACCATAGTATTGCTGGAACATCGCCGGAACTAATTGTTCCTCGGTCACGCCTTCAAATAAAATCAAAGCTTTCGCAAAAAGTATCTCGCCTCGAAACCTCATTATCTCACGATGAAGGATATTGATATCTTCTGGGTCTAAGCCGGGCATTAGCGATGTGGCACTTACATTATTCGATTTCTTGCTCAAACCTCGTATTCCATTAAGATAGGACATTCCTGCCAAATAAGGTGAGTGCGTACTGATAATTACCTGACCATCTGTATTTATCAGTTGTTGATATAACGTCCTTTGTGCATTGGGATGCAAATGCGCTTCTGGCTCCTCTACTGTAAGGATCGGAAAAAAAGGAATAACTTCCTCTTCATGCTTGCGAGCCATCAGGTCTATAAATGCTTTCACAGTAAGCATTGAAGCCCAACTGCGTGTGCCCATGCCGTGATATTCCATTGAAAATGAATTTTTTTCCGATTCTCCAAAATTCACACTAAATCTTTTGGAAAGGTCTCTAATTTTCTTGGGGAATGGTGTTAATTCTGCTTGTCCTGTACCTTCAAAAGACTGATTTAAAGTATCTAACTGCTTTTTCAATCCTTTGAGAGGCTCACTCTTTTCTACTGCCTCTTGATTTATCTCGGCAACCATTTTCTCCAGCTGACGAACATCAGACTCATCATATTCAACACTAGATAAAACCTTGCCGACAAAGGATGTTTTATCTTTAAGTTCTTGATGAATGTCTCGCTGTGCATCTATTGATATAAATGGCAAGGCGTCGTACCGCCTGCGTATTTGCTGTTTTTTTCTCGTTTTTTCATCCTGCCAGGTTGAGAAATCAGCCCATTGATCAAGCGAAAAACGCTCAATGCTAAAACCGCCTTTTATCTTGTCTGGTTCTGCAATCGTTCTGATAGCCAAGAATTGATCGCCATTGGCTTCGGCCTGTATTTTGTCTTCAAACTCTTGTGCCCAGTCGTCGCCAAAGATTTGCAACCGTGAATCGTCTTTCTTAACAGGTATTACTCGAACATCGACAAGAATTTTCTCACTCCGTACGTCTTCGGAATTAATGTAGAAGTCTTCGTCAGTCAAATACCGAGAATAGTCACCAAGCGCGAGCTGTAATGCTTTTATAACCGATGTTTTACCTGAGTTATTTGTGCCAATTAGTACGGCCACCCTAGGCAAGCTAATTTCGATATTCTCAATCCCTCGAAAGCCAGCAATTCTGACATTATCTATAAGTATATTCATGCAATACCCAAATCTATCACTCTCGTTTACTCAACATGTCCCATCAACATCAGTAGATTTGATATATCGGGCTGGGTTCTCCGTATCTTTCGTAACCTCATCAAAGTACTTCTCTCCAATGTTTTTCTTAGCGCGTTCTAGGTGACGAAGGTCGTTCCACCATATTGGTTATTGAGACACGCATCGTTACCCGTTTCCACTTAAGCCCCCGTATGACTACCAGGCATTCATTTTGAAAAGCCGCCCTTGTTCGTTCTCATCATGTAGTAACAAGACAACTTCCTTCTCATCAAACACAACATCTTTAGGTTCAGCTCGTGCAGGCAAATCTGAATCGATCATTGTAATGATATGTTGAAGACCGAGAGCAGAGTATTGGCGGATGACAGCAAGCAAGTTTTCCTTCTTTCTATCATCCAGAGATTCAAATACTCCATCATGGTAAACGAATCTTGGGAATTTATTATCAAGATGCGCACGAAGAACCGCCATATCGAAGGCAATACATAGAAGCTTTCGGTATGTATGCCCCAGGTCGGCACTCGTTGCGTTGCCAGATTTATCCAGAATTTCCGCTTTGAATTCCAAATGACCCTGTTTGTTCGGGGAAACGCTTAACAGCGCTTTTCTATCAATAACCTCTTCAACAATTTCACTGAAAAACAAACGGATTGATGAAAATAAACTCTCCGGATCGGCATTGTGTTTCTCTACGTCTTCCTCAATCTGAGTTTGAATATGCTCTTTCTCTTCCGTAAAAGCGCGTATCTCTGCACGAAGCTCCTGAAGTCGGCGCAGGAAGCCGCGTTGCCGCTCAAGAGTTTCTATGTCGGCTCTCAACGTAACGAGCTCATCGGTGACCTGCTTGTATTTATTAAATATGTCAGTACCACTCAGAAAGGACAACGAATTAGAGCGGCTTTTACCGAGCGCGTTTAGCTCTGTATTCACCTGTTTCAACTCGCTCTCGATCTCGCCACGTTCTTCTTGCAAATAGGTCCATCGTTCCTCCGTGATTGCCTTATTGAAGTCAATAAGTTGCTGAAAGTCTTTCTTTACTTGCCCTTGAAAAAGAACCCCTGCTTCTGCGAAAAGTCTTTCAGCCTCGTCCGGGTCGAATAGAATCTTCTCTTCCTCTAAAGAGGCGATGATCTTTTTTTTATTCTGGCTTAAAGAATACCTTTTGGCGTTCAACATGCCGATACGCTCGTCTATCTCATCAACCAGTTGCTTCGTTTTCTCTTTATCTTGAGAACGGAAATCAAATGCGTCGAGAAGTCCTTGCTTCTTCTCTGCCTCTTTATTTTTTAACAGCAATATGCCTTCAATTTTGCTTATGTCCTCAACAGAACCACCGAGCTCCGCCTTAATGGTGTTGGCCTTTTCTGTCTTCTTTGCAAGAACTGCTTCTTTCTCATAGTGCTTATCAACGAGTTCCGCATTGAAACCGAGCATATGTGCCAAGAACGGCTTCCAATCTGAATGCTTGGATGCAAACTTACGCAAATGAAACACTTCCCGGAAGTCATCCTGCGATCGAAGAAAATAACCTAGACTTTTCCGGAATGACCATGGTTTGAGCGAGCGCAAATCAAGAAGGCCATCTAGTAGTTCTTTTGCACGTTCAAACGGCATGTTGAAATGATCCCAATCTTGTTCTGGGAGGTTAATGAATTCTTGATCTGGATCTGTATGTTTCTTGAAGCTAATCTTCGTTGCTTCTTCGACAGCGCGTCGGACTGTTACAAACGACCCATTGGACAATTCAATCTCAAGGTAGAATACAAAGTCCTTGAAGATATCTTCATGTTTAAATAAGAAGAAATTCTTATTACGGGATGAAAGTAAACAAAAATCGAGCAATCGACCAAGTGTAGACTTTCCAAGGTTATGGGTGTCTTTTTCTCTGTTCTCTGGTAACCGTATTTCAGCCAGAACAACGTTCACCTCAGAAATGAAGTTAACTGGCTCGAAGAGCTCCGGCTTATTAGAATATAGTTTAGACAGCTTCATTTGGACCTACATATTCTAAGGAATCGGTTTTTTGCCGGTACTCAATCAGTCCCAATAAATAAAGAAAATTTAAGGCAGGAAGAAATAGTACATCACCACCGCTCACCTTCTTTTTTGCATAGTTGTGCAACGCATCATACTCTTCGACGCGTAGCGTCTTAACCCTAGCCAGTAGCATTAACGAAACACTTATTACGGTTCTGTCTGGATGGGAGTGCTTAGTCGGTCTCAGCATCACCATTCTCCCCTATGTCACAGTTCCAATACATATAAAAAAGCATGGCTCTGGTCAATCGTTTGTGTCCGCGCAATATTGGATCGCGTTTAAACAGTAAATCGATAAGATAGTTCATAACATCATCAAACGATTGGTAATCTTTTCTCTTGGCGACGATCTTGAGTTGAAATTCATCTATTACTGTTTCATAGAGATGAAGTAATGATAGATTTTCTGGTGCCGCTAAAAAGGCCTTAATCTGTGCTGTTTCTTTTAAGTATCGTTTACGTTGCTCTTTAGCATATTCCACGCTCATATTGTTTAGCTCATTCTTCTCCTCATACGGCACCCGTGGTGTTGGTGGGTCATCAGCAACCGCATCAAAGGTTTCCTTTTGCTTTACTAGAGCTTGTACTACCTCCGCTAATTCATCCGGACTAACAATTAAGGGAGAATCTATGAGATCGAGCTCCGCCTTTTTCGGAACCTCAGGAAAGGTTTTCAAAAATACTTCCAGCTGTTCCAAACCACAAAGATATATAGACCCTACAGGGACATCGCATTGTTCGGAGATGTGAGACTGGATATCTGACTCAGCATTTCCTGCTAATCGCCGATTAGCAAATAGCATGTAATGATCAAGCTTTCCCTCGCTCCGTAACTTACTAATTCTCGGAATTTCTTTACCGATTACGTTAATCTTACTTTTTGCACTGAAGAAGTCTGCTTCCGAGAAATGTTTGTTATAACCGTTAGTATGTTTGGCTTGTATGATCACTGTACCAATCCATGGTGCGGCCGTACTGGGATGTCGCTCTGCTGTACCAATAAATTTCGCATCCCGTCCACCGTCAGGCCCTTTAGAAAACCCTTGTACAGAAATTCCGAGCAGGTGCTGACATAAGAACACTATCAGATTTTCGAATTGCTCTGGAGAAAGATCTTCATATGCGTACATCATCTATTTAATACCATCCCTTTAATATCATATCCTACATACATGCTCTTATTCCCACCATGATTATACCGACGCTCATAATATACCGACAATCTCCATCAACTTCCCATAGCTGGTCACCACGTCATACTTCACGTGCTCGGGATCAATCTTGCGGTTGATCTCCTCGAAGAATTTTCGGGCACATTCGATTTTCGTATGCTCGATGGCGCGCAACTCCATGGTGGACATTGAGCCTTTGGTCTCTGCCACGAAATAAATATGCTTGACCGAACCTTCTTTGAAGGAAATGGCCCAGTCCGGGTTGTAGTCGCCGACGGGAGTCGGAATCAGAAACCCACGTGGCAGTTTTGCGTAAACCACCACCTCGGCGCTGGTATCCAACTCTTTGACGAACTCTCGCTCGATATTTGAATCAGTAATCACGTAGTCGTAAATGTGGTTCCGGAGTTTCTCGCTGGCTTTGGTAAAATCCTGGCTACTCTGTCCGGCAGTGAAGATGTCGGTATCGTGAGTCTCGGCGATACCGTCATAGGTCAGTCGCTCGATGATGATGGTCGCCTTTTGCTCGTTGATCAGGCGAGTCGCTTCTGCCAGAAAATGTTCCGGGTTCTGCTTGAACTGTTTGAATACAACCGGTTGAATGCCACCCAGTATTTCGGCGATGGTTTTGCGAGTCAGCTGCGTGTTCTCAGCAAGCTTACCCAGAAGGTCGTATGTGACCGCTGAATGAACAGATGCGTTATGAGTTTCGACCGCTGTATTCTCTAGCTGGAAACTTTCTCCGCGTTTGAGTTGCGAATCGGTAATTTGGTCACCCTGGGTGCCGGACTGAATGGTGTACTGCAAAGGGGTTACATTTAGCTCTTTGTCCAGTGCACGGATGCTGTTACGAATGAGCTCATTTGAATCGAACTCCACACGATATACTGCTTTCCTGTTTATACGGTTCCAGAGTTCCTTAAACTCCCTCTTCTCGAAGTTTGCGTTCAGCGGATTGGTCTTGGGCTTGCGATCGTCACCTACATCGGGCAACTGGGATTCACTGAATACGCTGTCGATCAGACCGAAGATGTGCTCGGCATGAGGGGCAAGTTCAGGAGGTAAGGCCGCCAGGGTGCCATTGGCTTTGGCTGCGTGATAGGCCTCAGCAACCTGGTCCGCGTCATCCGTGTAGTCGTTTTTTAGGAGGTATTTGTAGATTTGCTTGGCGATGGCGGGCGTGATCTCCAGCGGCCCGGTTTCAGTCGAGATAACCTTCCCAGTGAAGTAGGCCTCGTCGGCTTTTCGCGGCCGTGCCGATAGGGCGTCACTGATCTCTCGCTGCAGGTTGGCCACGAAATCTTTATAGCTCTCGCTGGCGACGACGGTCAGTACGTTTATGTCATGCACCGTGGCCGCGTGATCCATACGGTCACCGTGTTGATTGACGGACAATCGCAGACCGCGACCTACCTCCTGGCGGCGCGAAATTGTGTTGTCACTGTGCTTGAGCATGCACATAACGAAAACGTTGGGATTGTCCCAGCCTTCGCGCAGGGCCGAATGCGAGAAGATAAAGCGGACAGGTTCCTCGAAGGAAAGCAGGCGTTCCTTGTCTTTCAGAATCAGATCGTAGGCATCGACATCATCCGACAGCCCCGCCTCTTCACCACGCGTCTTAAAGCTAGGGTCGGTGAGTTTCCTGGTTTTCTTATCGATGGCAAAGTAACCGTTGTGCGTGCGGCCAACGTGTATGTCGGCCAGATACTTGCGGTAGTGCTCGTTGTCGAGCGCCAGTTCCCCCAGGTACTCGTCCTTAAGCTGCTCGTATTCCTCTTCAAAGATCCGGCCATACTCCCCTTGTTCATCGGGCTGACTGTAGTCCCGGTACTTGACCACTTCGTCGATAAAGAACAGCGAGAGGACTTTGATTCCCTGCGCAAAGAGCCGCTGTTCTTTTTCCAGATGTGCCCTGATGGCCTCGCGGATTTGAATTCTCCGCATGGTGGCTTCGGTCACATCACCGGTTGCATCCCCTGCCGTCAGCACCTGACCATTGGTAAACTCAACCGTGTCCTTATTGGCGTCGATCTGGGCGATGACGAAACCGCGATACTGATCGAGCTCGTTTGACTCGACAAAGAGGTCCTTGCCTTTTTCCAGACGCTTCACGATGCGTTTGATACCGTTACCCTGACGCACTTCCATCTCGATACGGGCCACTGGAGCTTTTTTGGAAATCTCAATGGATTCCAGATAGAGGTAGGCATTAGTTCCGGCCAGGCCTTTCACGGCGATACCACGCACCGCAATCTTCTTCACCAGCTTCTGGTTATAGGCGTCCAGGGCGTCGAGGCGATGGATCTTGTTGTGGGTGGTGCGGTGCGTGGCCGAGTAGCGCAGGATCATCAACGGCTTGAACTTGGAAAGCGCCTCCAATGTTTTTGCCCCTTCCATTTTCTGCGGCTCATCCAGAATCACGATGGGCCGGTTGCTGCTGATGACGTCGATGGGTCGGCGCGACTGGAAGTCGTCCAGTTCATCATATATACGACGATTATCTTTGCCCGTGGCATTAAACGCCTGGATATTGATGACCATGACGTTGATGCCCGCATCCGATGAAAAGCTCTCCAGGTGGTGTAGCTGCCTGGAGTTGTAGATAAAAAATCGGACCTTCTTACCGTAGCTTTCGGTGAAATGGTCGGCGGTAATTTCCAGCGATTTGTACACGCCCTCACGGATGGCAATGCTGGGCACCACGACGATGAACTTGCTCCAACCGTAGCGCTTGTTCATCTCAAAGATGCTCTTGATGTAACAGTAGGTCTTGCCGGTGCCGGTTTCCATTTCGATATCGAGGTTGACCTTGCACCCGGCGCTGGTCACCAGCGTGTCTGACAGCGGCAGATTCTGCCGTCTCTGGACAGCATGAATATTTTCGATGAGTTGACTATCGGTCAGTTGTATATCGGCGTTTTTGAATCCTGTATCAGTATCTACCGTACTACCTATTGTTTTGCCTTTGATTACCCGGCCTGGGTCAATTCGATAGGCAATACCAGAGGTGTTAACCTGTCCGGCAAAGCAGTCAACGACGGACTCAACAGCGCTGGTCTGGTAGGGCTGGACTTTGAACTTCAGTTTCATCCTATGCCCCCTTAAATAGACTTCACGTCGGTGCCCGGAGACATCTGTTTGAATATCTGCTCGACGTTGATTTTCACGGCATCGGACACGAAGCCGTTATCACGGAAAACGACACGCAGCGGTTCAAACCCGGCCAGTTGCTTGACCAGCTCTTCATTCACGCCGGTATCGAAGCAGGCAACCAAGGCGTTTTCATCGACAAAGAACACTGACTTACCCTGGAGGGTTTCTTTGCGGATAGGCAGCGACAGATCCACGCCCCAATCCAGCAGAACCTGGAAGAGCAGGTCTTCAGGCTCGCGGTCCGGCTTGATATTGTCGACAAAGGCATCGACCTGTGTCTGATCGATGGCATCCGGCGTGTAATAGACATCGGCCATGTTGGACAAATCGATTTTTAGCACGCGGAAACCGACGTCTTTATTCCAGGTCTCCTGACATTCGCCTTCCAGTATCTTCTTTCCGGCCCGGCGGATACGCTCCTTGCTGATCTCGGCGATGGTTTTATAGCCCGCTTTAAACGCCTCTGACTTTTCATCACAGGGCTCAGGAAGTTGCACCATGATGAATTTTCGATTGCCTCCGTCTTCAGCACTCTGTGCAATCACGGAATGTGCAGTGGTTGCCGAGCCTGCGAAAAAGTCAACGACCATGTCATTTTCACCGGTAAGATATCTAACCATTCTTTGAATATCTGAATAACTTTTTGGGTTATCGAAAATTCTTTGCCCCATTATTTCATTAAATTTCATCGTCGCAGTTTGCGCGTAGCTGTAATGAACTGAACGCATAACTTGCCCCTCAGATTCAAATAAATACCTGCATTGACGAGGTAGAGTAGTCTCGTCTGGACCAAACACAACTTTTCCAGAAGCGACTTCCTCCCAGAACCTTTCGGGCGTCCCGTATCTCCATCCACCATCTGGAACCTTACACGTCTTACCTGTTTCAGGATGAATTACGTCATATTTTGGTCCACCGCCCCCCGGCCAGGAAATGTTACCGTCATCACGAAAAGGCCCTTTGTTGTCAACTTTTGAAAATCGCCCAAGCAATTTTTTAGGGTCATCTGAAGGCAATGAGTTGAAGTACTTTCTCCATTCAGATTGAATGGATTCAATATCATCACCGTGCTTCTTTCTTAACTCGATGTAGAAAGCCCTGATCTCATCAATCCCTTCTTTTGGCTCACGAAAAATTACCCCGTCCTCCAAGAGCCGTTGTGACGACTTAGAATAAATGAGCATATATTCATGACCAACCGAAAAATACTTTGCATCGTTTTTTCTATTTTTATCCCAGACCAATGTGGCCAAATAATTGTCAATACCATATATCTCATCCATGCATTTTTTCAGATTCTCATATTCGGCATCATCAATGCTGACCACGATGGAACCATCATCCTTCAGCAGATTCCTCGCAAGCTTCAGGCGTGGATACATCATCGAAAGCCAATCTGAATGGAATCTTCCATTTGACTCCGTGTTTGTCACAAGGCGATTGCCTTCCTCATCCTTCTGGTTCGATCGCTTCATGAACTCATCCGCATTCTCTGCAAAATCGTCTTCATAGATGAAATTGTTACCCGTGTTGTACGGTGGGTCGATGTAAATCATCTTGACCTTGCCGAGATAGGTCTCCTGAAGCAGCTTCAGCGCCTCCAGGTTATCTCCTTCGATGAACAAATTCTTGGTGGTATCAAAGTCCACACTCTCTTCACGACACGGCCGCAATGTCTTTGCGATGGGTGCATTGGCTGTAAGCAGCGCCTCCCGCTTGCCAGGCCAGTTGAGGTGGTAGCGCTCCTGCGGACCTTCCACGATGGATTCGGACAACTCCTGCCGCAATTGATCAAAATCCACTGCCAGTTTCAGTTGACCGTCTTCGCCCTGGGCTTCGGTCACACAGCTTGGAAACAGCTCGCGTATGCGCGCAATGTTTTCCTGGGTCAGGTTCGGCGAGTGTAATTTCATCTTTTCCATCATGATCATCCTTTACGGTGCGACTGCCGACCCACTTACAGAAATGGGGCGGGTCAGCGTTTTAATTTCTTGTTTTAAGGTGCGAAGCTCGGCGTTGATCGCCACTTTGCGATTGAATTGTTTTTCTTTGCGCAGGCGAGCCTCGCATTTGTCCAGTTCACGCTGTCTAGAACGTATTTGCTCCATTCTTTCCACACAGGCTTGCAAGCCTTCACCTGGGCGAGCCGGAAAAGGCAACAAGGGCGCCAGCAAGCGCGCATACAAGGCTTCAAGATCAAACACTACCGGCAAGGCGGTTCGAGGCGTCTCGCTCTGCAGCCAGGTACTTTCAAAGTAGTCGCTCACCACCCATTTAGAGCTATCCGCATCGCTGGGACGCTTGAAAGCCGCGACGGCTCGGATCTTTCCCTCGTACCACAGCTCGAAGAAGATCGGAAACGGGATTGCCTGATCAATGCAATGCAGTACATCGTATTTCAGCTCACCCGTTTTGAGAACGATGCGGAAAATCTGAATCTCAGGCACTGCCCGCGATGGCTTCAAATTGACCGTCTCGGGAGCAAGCTTGAACTGCCAGACGATCTGCTCCACCTGGCGGACAAACAGATTTTTGACGGCAGTGCTCGGGCTTGCATGCTCGTAGATTTTGGTCTTGGGCAGCACGCGTCCGAAGGCGGCGCTCTTTGGATAGTCGAAGAGCACGGCTATCATCCTTCCTCCTGACCACTTTCTTGAACAACGAGAAAGGCGACGAGCTCAAAGTCATCGAGCCCGGCGATGGTGTTCACCAGGGCAGTGGTTCTGCCGCCGGAGAACAAGCTGTCCAGATCCTTTTCCTCCTTGACGTCGATCATCGAACGAATGGCGGTACTCAGCAGGTCGGAACAGGCTTTCATGTCACGGCCTTCGTCAGTCAGCTGATTGAACAAGCGACAGACCGTTTGAATGGGTTCCGACTGCCCCTTGCAACTGGAGCGCACCAGGTCGAGCAGTGATTTGACCTCGGTGTGATTGGCAATGACCTGCCCATCGCCGGCGATATAGATCAGGTAGTAGGGATGCAGTCTGTTCTGCTGGTTGATGTTGACGCCATGGTTGAGGTTGCGCAGTGCGAAGATAACGCCGGGGTGCAAGCCCTGTTCAGGCCTGGCGGGGACAACCGCATGCATGCCATTCGGCACGTTGGCGAGATCGCCATTGGTTTTGACGTAGTTCAGCAGGTCCATCCGGAAGTCGTTCAGGCCAAGATCGGTTATGGATACACCGGTTTTCAGGTCTTCCAGTTCGATTACTTCATCTTGCAGACGCCGGAGTTGTTCTTTTCGGTACGAGACCTCGCTGCTTTTTGCCGTGAGTACGTTGTCATCGCCGGTGGCCGTCACGTCGGCAATCATCATCCGGTTCTCGACCCGTTCCTTGAGGTTGATGTATTCGTCCAGGGAAATATCGGGCCAATAGTTCACCAACTGGATCGTCTTATTGATGGAGCCGATTCGGTCGATACGACCAAAGCGCTGGATGATGCGGACCGGGTTCCAGTGAATGTCGTAGTTGACCAGGTAATCACAGTCCTGAAGGTTCTGGCCTTCGGAAATACAGTCAGTGCCAATCAGTAGATCCAGCTCGGCCGGTTCATTTGGCAGTACCTGTGCTTTTTCCTTCGCGCGAGGCGAGAAAAGTGTCAGTAATGACTGGAAGTCATAGCTCTTTTTGAGCGTAGATTTAGGCGCATCCTTGCCGGTGACTTTGCCGGTGTGCAAACCCTTTGTTGCCAGAATATTTTCAGCCAGGTTGTTGTACAGGTAATTGGCCGTATCGGCAAAGGCAGTGAAAATCAGGATCTTTTTATTGCCGTCATTGAGGGGGCGGTCAATCTTGCCCAGGATAAGGGTCTTGAGGTGTTGCAGCTTGGCATCGTCCTCGGGCGTTACTTTTGCCATTGAGTCCATCAATGCGTTAATGACTTCCAGATCGCCGTTCAGGTCATGTTCCCATGAGGGTAGATCCATATCGGCAAGATTAATCTTAACCTTGCCGCCGATTTCATCGTCGCCCAGCCCCGGAATATCATCCTCCTCTGCTTCGAGTGTTTCCAGACCATCCGTCCAGTCAGAAACGCTCTCTGCACTACCTGCAATCTTGAACGAATCGATTTTGGTCAAGGTGCGGGTGTGATTGTCTAGCAGGCTTTGCAGGGTGAGACGAAAGGCCTCGACCGAGCTTTCAAGGCGCTTGAGAAGATTGGTCGTCATCAATGCCTGCAGGCTCCGTTCGCGGTCTGCTTGCTTCAGTTTTCCTTTACCGCCTTCGACTTGTGTGTCGTACAAGTCTTCATACTTTTTGAGCCGACTGGGTAGGATGTAACTGATCGGAGCGTAGACGGCGAGCTTGAGCAGCGAGAGCTGTTCAAAGATCTCGTTGAAATTCATGACATCCGTGCGCCCGGTCAGTGGCGAATGGAATGACAGTGGCTTGCGGCGTTCAGGAAACTGGCCTATGTCGCTGGTATCGTAAAAAGTCTGGATGTGCTTGCGGGAACGGGCAATGGTGACACTATCCAGTAGTTCAAAGAAGTCGAAATCAAGTGAATCCAGAATAGCCCGTGCCGTGCGATCTTCTATGGGCAATCTGGACCACTGGTTAAATACCGTTTGAGCATTGCGGAAGATTTCTTCGACAGTTCTGCCCGTGCGCAGCTTCTTGCTGAGATTTTCAGAATCGCCTTCGTAAGCCAATGCAAGTTGGTTGCGTAGATCATTGAAGCGGTTGTTGACCGGGGTGGCAGACAACATGAGAACCTTGGTTTTAACGCCCTGGCGAACAACCTGATTCATCAGTTTTTGATAGCGGGTTTCTCTATCTTTAACAGCATCGTTGTTGCGAAAATTGTGCGACTCGTCGATGACAACCAGATCATAGTTGCCCCAGTTGATGCGATTCAGGGGTATGCCGAACGACTCACCCGAGGTGCGGGAAAGGTCAGTGTGGCACAAGACGTCATAATTGAAGCGATCCCTGGCGAAAATATTCGTCGTCAGGTTGCTATTGTAGTTTAACCAGTTGTCTGCGAGCTTCTTGGGACACAGCACAAGCACCGATCGGTTCCGCAGTTCATAATATTTGACGACGGCCAGAGCCGTGAAGGTTTTACCAAGCCCCACACTGTCGGCCAGGATGCAGCCGTTGTAGGTTTCCAGCTTGTTGATAATGCCTATAGCCGCATCATGCTGGAAGTTGAAAAGCTTGTTCCAGACCAGTGTATCCTGGTAGCCGGTGCGATCGTTGGGCAACACGTCTTCGTCGATATCGTCGAGGAAGTCACTGAAAATGTTGTAGAGCATCAGAAAGTAGATACGCTCGGGCGAATTTTCCTGATAGACCGATGCGATATGATCACAGATCGCGGCCGTCACATCTTCGAGCTTGTCCGGGTCGCTCCAGATCTGGTCAAAAAGCTGAAGGTATGTCGATGTATAAGCAGCCTCATCAACACGGTTGACGATATTAGAAACGGCATCTCCTTGCTGATATCCCAGATCCACGGCGGTGAAACCATGCAGGGGCATATAGGCAACGTCCTGTTCTGGACTCTGAACATAGGCAAATTGCTGCATTGAAGATTTTGTCTTGTTAGAACGAAATTTCGCTTTTTTTCGCATCCACTCAGCGCATTCACGTGCAATGGCACGCTGGGTGAGTTTATTACGCAGTTGAATTTCAAACTCTGAACCATACAGATTACGTTCACGCTCAGCTTTTGGTATATAAAACTCTCGACGTTCCTTTCGTAGCTTATCAGTGACTTCGCTGGGTACGAAGGTTGGTGCGGTGAAGATAAATTCCAACGAATCAATCTTTGAAAGTTCGGACTTCAAGGCTTCATAGGCATAAATAGAAAAACAGGATGCCGCAATTTTTAGCCTCGCTTTCGGATGGATGGAGGCCTTCAGATCATCACCCAGCAAAGAATTGATGTTGTCGATGATCTTCATTTGCCCGAGCCCTTCTTATTGTTATTGTTCTCAGCCGCTCCGCCGGCCTCGACCCACGCGTCCACCTGCTCTTTCTTGAACTTCCAGAGACGACCGACGCGGTGAGCGGGCATATCGTGTTTTTCAATCCACCTGTAGACGGTGTCATTGCTCACGCCGAGGTAGGTACATATATCCCCTACTGACAGCCAACGATCTTCCATCTCAGCCATTGCTTAATTTCCTCATAGGCGTTCTGGGTTAAGAGCCACACATATGTCAGCGCGATAAGGTCGTGAATCCTTTGCGCACGTATGACAACTTACGGTATGGGTTGAATATATTGGGGTAAAGGCCGGGTGTCTACCGTTTTTTACCGTTTAGACCCGCATTTTGCAAGCAACAGCGATGAACCCTTGGAAAATGCCTGTGATTCCAGATGGTTGGCTGACAACAACCAATGAATCCTCGATCTTTAGAGATTTTCCCGACCGTGCTCAAGGGCCTGATGTGATTACCACTTAACTGGTATCCCCAAATTCGGGGTGTTCCCATATCACACCATCATCTATCATTGAGATATGAATAAGCGTGTAACCAATAATCGAGAGCGTCTGGCAGGTGTAGGAATTGTCCTACGCAAAGTCGGAGTGTTCACGATCGGACTAGCAATAGCCCTGCTCGATGTCATGCGTGAGCTTTTTGCCTCGGCAGAAATCCGGCATGACGAGGAGCGCCGACTCCACGATTCAGATCTTTCGGGTGAGTTGAATCACCGCACCGGTCGGTTGGATGCGGGGGCCGATCCTTATGGCTGGTACGACAAAGACTAACTTGCAGTGTAATTAGCGGCGGATTCCTCGGCTCACCGCAGCCTTCCCTATCGCACCGCCTTGTCGACCAGCATCCTCTCCCGGGCGAGCCAATGGCGCGGTCGCGTTGTTGATCGACCGCCCCACCTGCACACCCGCCCACGCCATCATCCCGCTCCACAGCAAAGGCAGACCCAAGTAAAGGCTGGTTGTGATCATGTTGAGCAGCATGCGTTTGATGTCGTGCTCTCCAGGGTTGGCGAATATCTGCAGGAAGATGTTCACGTCGGGATACATGGACATGATGAGGTTTTGGTCTACCCACAGTGCCAAGTACCAGAGCACGCTCCAGAACTTGACGGTGAAGATGGCCATCGCGCCGATCACCATCATGGAGATGGAGTAACGCGATAGCACCACTACCATGGGAAGCAAGGCATAGATGCCGAGCAGGAGCACGGCCTGCACCATGGGCAGTGCCTGCAGGACCGCGGTCATGGTCACCGAGAACATGGCCGATGCCGCGACCACGCCGCCTGAGGCCAGCCCGCCTTTCACGATGTTCTCCGCAGTGCTCACCAACCCAGTGCTGCCGGAGTTGTTTGCCACGAGGTCATTGTTCGACCAGCTCGGCGGAGAGTTGGTGAGTACGGTGCGGGCGACGGCGTCATTCTGCTTCTCGCTGGCCAGTGCAGGTGCTACAGCGACTACGAGGCCTGAAAATCCGGCGGATGTTGCATCGGCCTCGTTGATCAGCTTTTCTCGTAGACCGATCGAGCCGTCTTCCCACCATTGTTTGCAGTAGGGCTTGCCCCAGGTGGGCGGCGCGGTCGGATCGTATTCCGTGTCGCGCACCGCATTGTAGGTCCATCCCGAGATCTGCATGGCCGGTCGGATGGTGTCGTAGTAACCGGGTGTATCGCGATAGACATGCGCCCCCATCCAGTCGGGATCATCCGGTCCGTAGGTGCTCAACAGGGCGTTGACCGCAGCCGTTGCCGGCCGCTCGGCCTGGTATTTCGAGCGCGCCGAGATGTAACACTGACTGAAAAAATCACTTACTTCCTGCCGCAGGCGCGGATCCGCAATGGTGGCCAGACGGGCCTGCTGTTCATAGGTGCGCATGTCCGCTGCAGAGGGCAGCCCTTCGACCACCGCGTGATTCAGACCCGAGGTCATGGCCAGCACGGCATACCACCAAACCGGGATGTTCACCGTTGCCGGCGAACCCGTAAACCCGGTTGTGCCATAGGTACTCTGGGGGGCGGCGACGGTCGCCGTAGTGGGTGTCGGGTCGATCAAGGTCGGCGGTGGTATGTAGCTGAGCGTGCCAGCGTTCAACGGCGTTAGCGCGGCCGGCTGCCCGGCCAGGACAACGACCAACAACGCGATGAAAATTTCCAGCTCCATGCGGCGCAGCGACAACCCGGTGACGGTGCCGAACTCGCCGCCCTCGGCCGGCTCGCGCCAGTTGTCGATGAGGATGCCGAGAAAAGGCAGGAACACGATGCCCGTTCCCACCAACACATCCCACAAGATGCCGTAGAAAGCCCAGCCGAACAAAGTAGTGAACAGTTCGAGATAGCTGTCGACAGTCATGTACTGGTCCCCAGCAATGCGGATATGAACCGACCCAGGAGATTCTGTCCAAGCATCAGTTCAATCACGATCAGCCAGGTCACGATCCGCCAATGCAGGGATAGCAAGCGTGCCGCCCCCACTTCATCTACACGCCCCCATCGATAGAGGCCACGTGTTATCGCCGGCCATAACAGTGCCACCGTGCCGATTAGCAGAAGCCGGATTATGGTCAACACGGGTTTCAACACGTCGATCCGGGTCTGGATTGTAGTGATGGACGAGGTTTGCACCGAGTGCCAGAGGAAAGTACCAATGCCCAACGCCAACCCGAATGCCAACAGTGTCAGCATCACGAACCAGCGTCTGCGCATCGCAAACCGGTTACGGGACGCGGCCATTATTCAAAGGCCTGGGATCGATCGTCGGTACGGTAGGTGTGTTCAAGGATGACTGGCGTCGTGCCGCTGCGCGCTTGAGCAGCATGGTCACGGTGTCGGAGACCACTTCCTTGCGCACCCGGGTCTCGAACAGAAGGTTCTCAATTTCCTTGTCCAGTTCGGCGATGGAGGTGTCGGCATGCTCGCGGGCCACCTCGGTGGCATAGACCTCCGGCACCTGTCGGCCCGTGAGTAACAGCCGGCGGGCGAACAGGGCCTTTTCCACCGTGCGTGCGGTACTGATCTCCGAGACCAACCGGCCCATGATCAGGCTCTGCTCGGAGGCTGGCATCTCCCGAATTGCTTCGATGACCTGGCGCGTGATGGCCACCCCAGGCGCGGTGATGTTCTCCAGGTTTGCCAGCGTCGGCGGCGTCGCACCACTGACCAGGTTCTGAATCTCCACCGTCACCGTGCTTGACTCTTGATAGAGTTTTGGCAACAGACCGGTGCCGGGAATACTGTCCTTACGGCAGGTATCACAGGTGGTCACGATGTTCTCGCCTACTACGTCCACCACCCAGTCTCTGGCATCGGCGGGCGTGGCCCAGACCTCGGACAGCCGGGTTGCCGATGCCGGCGGCACCGGTCCCACCGCCGTGACGGGCCGGTTCATGTTGAGGTTGTAACCGGCCTTGACGATATCGCCGGTGAACTCCAGAAGCGGCTGACCTGAACCACCAGCCTGGCCACCGATCCATGGCACACCGTTGTCTCCGTTGGATGTCTCGACCGCGTCCTTTGCGGTGACAGCGTCGTTACCGCCGACCCCCATCTGGAGTTTCCAGTCGTTGCCCTTGGACAAGGTGATGAGATCGGCATAGGGATTCTTGCCCTGGGCGATCTCGGCCTCCATCTGCTCGCAGGACTTGGTGGCGAGTTGCATGGTCTCTTCGGCTTTGAGCAGCGCGTTCTGGAACATGTCGTAGAGGCCGGGGTTGGCCCGTTGCAGAATGAGCGCTGGCAGAGACGCGATAGCGGCACTCGCCGCGGCGGTCATGGCGTTCAGCATATTGTCGACACCGGAACCAATGTCGTTCAGCGTATTGGTAACCGCCGCGACAGGATCGAACTTGCCGCAGCTGTAACCGAGACCGAGTTGTGCCGAGCCACCCAGGGTAACCGAGACCACCGATGGATTAGCTGGCGCCGAGACCGGTTCCGCGCCACCGATCTCGTAGTACCACAGACTGTCTTCCGTCGGCGCCTTGGTGGCCGCGTAGGCGCTATTCCATAATATAAGGACAACCAGCAGCAACGCGCGCGCGTTCCGTGGATTGAACTGTGTAGATTCGGGTGTTGTGGTCATTGGGTAACCGTGTTTTTTCTTCATGGGGGATAAGCAATCCAGTCGATAGAAAACAGATAGAACTGGCCGCGCCGTTGGCAACACTTGTAAGGCCGCCAGAGGTTCCAGACATAGTCGCCTGCGCTGTCGACCCGACCTCCTCCCCAGCCTGTCAGGCTGGCCAGATCATTCGTGCCAAAAACACTACAGCTCGACTCGCTACGCGGGACCATCATCTGCCAGGTACCGGTACGGCGGTCCTTCTCCATCAGCGGTCCCGGTGGCCAGACCTTCTGGCCTGAAGACGATGATCCAGTGACTGGCAAGTACACATGCGGCTGCGCCGTGCGGGTTACGATGTCACCGGCCCGTTGCGCATTGATGGCCGCGGCCTTGGGTTCTTCGGCCTGGGTGGTCCAACCGGTACGTGGATACACCCCGCCCCAGGTCTGCAACGGCCAGGTGCCAATCTCACGCAGCCCGGGAATGAAACTCGCGGGATAGAAGATCTCCGGCACCTCCTGGCGCCAGGACAACGCATCGAGTCCGGACTGGAAATAGGGAACAAAGGATGTAGTCTGCGACTGACACAACAAGCCCACACCGGACACGATTCCGGAGAGTGAACTGAGAGGATGACCGATGGCATCGGTCTCGCGGAAGACCAGATTCTTGTGGTCGCGGTTATGGGAAGTCCCTTCTGTGCGATTACCGGCGCTGTCGATGGGGACCGGGAGCAGTGAGCCAAGTAACCCGTTGGCCGCCGTCTTCTGGGCGAGACCCAGGGTTGCCCGAATCTCTGTCCAGGGGTTGCCACCCAGCTCGTTGTAGCTGCTGACAACCAAGTCCGGGTTGTAATGCCCGACCTTGAGGGAAGTTCTGACACTGCAACCAAACAATGAACAGCGCAGCCAGAAACACGTGCCGATGGGCATCCACTGCATGCAGGAAAACGCGGCCGCCGTGGTCTTGGCGACGATCTCGGGGGTTGTGATGGTACCCGCCTTACCCGACAACGGCATCACCAGCAATACACCCAAGGCAAGCGACAGAACCCTCTGCCCTGTCATCGCGTCCGGCCTTCCCGCCACTGTTGATAGCGATGCAGTGCTTCGCCGATATCGGTCACGCCATAGATCGCAACCTCACCGTCGAACACGATAGCGGGATAGCGATTGATGCCGTACTGCATCGCCTTCGCCAGGCCCATCGCGGCGCGTTGCATCTGTGCGCGATCTTCTTCATGCAATTGCTGGAAGCGTTGCAGCACGACGCGTTTGGATTGCTCGGGATCGGACGTAAGGCCTTGGGATAGCTTCGCCTCGATGCGTTGGATGCCATCCAGATTGTAGATTTGTAGATCGGCTGTCGGTCGACCTGGCGCTGTTTCTATGACATCCCTGCCAGTGATGGGCAGATCGGACGAGGTAAACAGCTCAATGAGGCGAGGATACCCTGTTGCTAGCTGACTCGCCGCTTGCGCAACGCTGCCGGCGAAGAGCAGGAAAACAAGCGCCGTCGGCAAAGCAAAGCGAATTGAATGTGTATTCCTTGTCATTTGCACGAATGGTCCACTGATAATGCGATGGGCTATGGTGGCTCGTCGGGCATTCCTATCAAATAGATAATTCTTTCAACGTACGGTGTTGTTTTTGGATTTACGAACCCGGAATGGATGTGCGAATTACAGCTCACGACCTATAAGAGGGAGACTGAACAAACAGCGTGAGATTCTAACGGTGGGCCACCCTTTGACACCATGCAATATAAGTAACTAATATTTATAGCGTTTTACAGATTCCTCTATGTGTTTGTCTGGGACTTCTTCTCTTACACTCGTGAGCCACAATCTCTTTAAAAGTTTATTTTTTAGTTAAGACTTGCGCTTTGCCAAAGTTTTTCATAGAATATGTCCATTCTACCAAATTTGGAAGCACATCCGATGACAGATCCAGCATTACCCCTAAACCAGCTTCTTGCTACCCACATGCCGCCTGGATTTATCAGAGCATTGCTTGAAATAACGCCGAATCTCTATCTGGATGCTTACGATACCGTCCACAATAATCCGGTCCTCGGAAAACCGGAAGCCGACTACCTTCTCGGCCACCAGCGTCGCGCCCTATTCGAGGCAGCCACCAGAAACTTGGGTGTTGAACATGGTCTCAAAATAGAGATGGAACAACCAGAAAAAGGTGGGTGCAAACATGTGAAGATCATAGTCGGCCCATTCGGGCTAACCGCTAGCCATATTGCTTGGCCAGGTGGTTTCCCGCGCATCTCACGAAGCCGTGAGCAATACGCAAGCATTAATGAACACTTGTCACAGAATCAATTGTTTCCGGTCGAATCAAACCCGCGAAACAAGCAGATTTATGGAATAATTATTCATACAGAGATTCCTGGTAAGAAGAATGAATTCCACTCGCTGTCGATTGGATTTCCCAATCATAATTTTACCGCCTGGGTACAAGAGCCAACTGAATTCATAGAGATACTCGAAATGCAAGAGCGACTCTATAGAAAACCAGAAGACCTACAGGCTCAAGTCCAGAAATCCGATCCGGTCTGGAAAAAAGAACGAAAAGAGAACAAGACCCTTGGCGAGGACAAGCGGTAATGGCAGTTGCAGTTTCTGGCTTCAAGGGAGCCCGCCTAACACAAGCACGTAACGCTAGGGGACTCACTGCCGTGAGTTTAGCTGACATGGTTGATGTTTCCCCGTCCACGATTTCGCTCTATGAGAAAGGGACACAGAAGCCCCGTCAGGAAATTCTTGACAGGCTTTCCCACGTCTTAAATGTTCCGACGGCGTTTTTCCTGCGCGACGTAAATATTGAGAAACCCACCAAGCTTTTCTATCGCTCTATGAGTGCCGCAACGAAGGCCGCACGCACACGCGCAGAAGCACGATATGAATTGTCATTAGAGCTAATTGAATACCTACTGGAATATTTCGACTTCCCAGACGTTAACCTGCCAGACATTGATATCCCAAATAATTTCAAAGAAATTGATTCACTAATTATCGAGTCAATTGCCGAGCAACTCAGACAGCATTGGATGCTTGGAGATGGGCCGGTATCAAATATGGTTAGAACTTTGGAAAGCAACGGAATTGTTGTTTGGCGAACAGCGTTTGAGGCAGAAACCCTTGACGCTTTTTCAGAACATAGAAGCCCGCATCCTTTGGTTGTTTTATCCTCTGACAAAGAGAACTATTTCCGATCGCGATTCGATGCTGCACATGAGCTTGGTCATTTAATTCTACACAAAAATGTAGACAAGAAATCGATAACGAAGTCTAGCGATTTCAAAATACTTGAAAATCAGGCGCATTATTTCGCGGGATCATTTCTGTTGCCAGCAATGGCATATAGTAAAGAACTCTGGGGAATCTCGTTAGAAGCCTTTCGTTCATTGAAGCCAAGGTGGAATGTTTCCATGGCCGTCCAGATAAAGAGATGTAGTCAGCTTGGATTGATAGACGAATTGCAAGAGAAGCGTTTGTGGATAAACCTTTCGAGACGCGGATGGCGAAAGAGAGAACCTCTAGATGATTCAACGCAATCTGAAATACCGAACCTAATTCCAAAGAGCATAAAGCTTCTCATTCAGGAGAAGGTTAAAACTGGTGATCAGATCGCACAGGATCTGACTCTCAACACATCAGAGATTGAAAAGATTTGCGAATTAGAAGCTGGATTACTTGGAGGTAGGCAAAATCCAAACGCGGGACCAACCTTGAAACATCATGGCAACAAAGTAGTTCCATTCAAACGCTAGAACCAAGTTGTCCCCTGAATTCAAAGGCGGCTTGGTATATTTAAACCATAAGGAGGTACAAACATGGCTACCAAAAAAGGCGGCGGAAACAAACAGTCTGGGGATAAGGTGTCCTCAATCGCCTCGAAGGCCCTTCGAGGTGAGAAGCTAACAAAGGCTGAGGTCAAATCTCTCGGCGGATCAGTGCTGAGCCAAGACGAAACTAAGGGAAAGCGTAAGAAATAGTGTATCCAGCATCTACTGGGGAAAAGCTACTCGTCTCTGTAATGCTTCGCACAAGTATCTGAAACATGCATGAGTCTGGCTCGGACGCTCACCAAATCGCAGAGCACAGTGTAACAGTCCGGTATTACCTTAACCTCGGCGATTTTTGGCAATACGCCCGGCAATAACATAAACAGCCTCAAGCTCGCTACAGTTCCGCTCCCGCATGATGGCGCCACGCTCCGCCTTCTCGTGCTTCTCGGTCATGGCCAGTGCCAATGACAACGGCGGCGGTACGTTGCGAAACAGGGCTTCGAGATTGTCGGAGAGCACCACACCCTCGACGTATTTACCGGGTTCCTTGCGGGCCGATAGCAGCAGGCTGCGCTGGACGTCGGTCAGATCCTTGAAGCGCGCGATCTGCTCGACTTCTTCTTTGGGCATAACCAGACACAACCACCACTCCATCATGTTGAGCATCTTGCGGCTGGCGTCGGGGAAGTCCTCCAGATTCTGGGTGGCGATCCAGAACCAGGCGCCGAGCTTGCGCCACATCTTGGTGATCTTGACCACGTAACGGGCGAGCAAGGGATTAGTGGTGATGATGTGACCCTCGTCGGTCACTACCAAGGTCGGCCGGGCGTCGTGTTGGTGGCGCTCCACCAGATCGTTGATGTAACTCATCATGGAGATGTAGGCCACGGTGAGCTGATCCTCGTAACCTTCCCGTGCCAGCATGCCCATTTCCAGGATGGTGACATCGGCCTCCGGCCAACGGGTACCGGGTCGGTTGAAGAAGTGGCCGGCCAGGCCGGAGCAAAACAGCGCCATGCCGTCGCCCATCTCGATCGCCCGGTTGCGCCGGTGTTCGGGCAGGTTTTGATCGCGGCCGATGGCGTGCAAGGCGGTGACCACATCCTCGGTGATCACTTGATCCCTGCCACTTTCTTTTACCGTCTTCGCAGCCAGGAAAATGGCATTCCGTATCAATAGCCGATCGGCCCGGCTCATGCGCGCGTCCTCACGCTCATCACCGCCGGTGATCATGATCCGGGCGGCGATTTCCATTTCACCTAAAATATCCCGACCGCCACCTTCACTTTCAAGCTCATCGTCGTCATCGGTCAGCTCATCCGGATCCTTGGGAAGGTGCACGCGACGTTCTTTATCCAGCACGCGCAACGCATCCGCGAACGGTGGCAAGCTTACATCAACATTCGGGTTCAACGTGACCTGGTTGACGGAGACGTCGTGGGCCTGGAAGTGTTGACCCAGTAACGAGAATGAACCACCGGCCTCGATGATGAATATACGTGGGCGGTACATTGCGGCCATCTGTTGCAGCAGGTAAACCAGGAGTGCCGACTTGCCCGCGCCGGTGGGACCGAGGATCAGCATATGAGCGTTCTTCTTGCGGTCGGCCCGATGCAACGGATCGAAGGTCAAGGGTTCGGCGCCACGGTTAAAGAAGACCAAGCCTGGATGACCCGTGCCCTTCGATCGGCCATACAGGGGTAACAGATTGGCGGCATGGCTGGAGAAGACCAACCGTGAGCGGCGACTGGACTTGTCCATCGACACATCATAGGCCATCGGCAAGTTACGCATGTAGCTGTCAAGTGCAAGCAGATCCGCTTCCTGCAGGATCGGTTGCAGACCATTGGGCAGCAGTAACGCATTCAGCTGATTCACATTGGCTCGCAGCGACTTGGGATGGTCACCGCGCACGTAGAAAGCAATGCCCAGTGGATAGAGCTTGTTGCCCTGTGCCATCTCCCGCTCGACGAGTTCTGCATCCTCGCGTGTCAGTGCGGCCTCGGCGGAGTCGCCCACGGCGGCACGTTTGACCTGGGCGATGTGGTTGCGGGTGAAATCCTGAGGTTTGACCGTCAGGGTCAGTACCATCACGGTGTGCTCCGGCAGGCGATCGAAAAGCGAGAAGACGTGGTCACCGGCCTGACGTTCGGCAGTCATGTGCCCCACCTCCGGTGCCCGTCGTAATCCCTGGATCGTGACCACGGTGTGCGGCAGACCATCGAACCACCATGTCGAGGTTTCGTTATCCGAACGCGGCATTGTGAGTGTGAGCCGCTCGGCCAGATCGTAGCCGAACGGGAGGTCCTCATCGCCGGGATACGGGGCGACCTCCAACAGCTTGTCGGGATCACCGTCTGCGATCGCGGGTTTTGGATTGAACCACTTGAGCAACCATTCGTAGAGATCCTTGCCGGTACTCCGTCGCACGCGAATGCCGGCCGAGGCCAGTGAGGCGACCCACTTGGTCGCCACATCGTTCATCGCTTCTTCGACTTCGATAGCTGGAGGCAGCTTTCCCTTAGTTTTCAAGCGACGATAGAGTGTCGCGCGCACACGGCGCACCTGCCCCCGCCAGTGGGTTCCGGTTACTGCTGTGTCATCGAACAGTCCGCCGGGACGAGAGATCCGCGCCAGGTGCTGCGAAAACGTATCCTGAAAGTGTCGGGTGAATGCCGTGTCTTTCGCGCCCGCCTGTGCATAGTCCGCCAGTTCTTTTTGAAACCCTTGCAGACTCGGTTCATCCTGAACGTAGACCTGCAAAATCCAGGGTGCATCATCGTCTTCGGGAATGGCATCGGTGAGTGCCGTCTGGATGGCATCGCGCAATTGCGTCATGAACTGGGGTGTGCGGGCCTCGGTACCGACGGGGAGAATCTCAAACAAGGCCCCCACACTGATTCCGTCTTCCAGCAGAAAGGTGCGGCTGTCGGGATCGTACTCCACCCAGGGCAGGAGATCGGTAAAAGACGGTGGGCGATCATACAAACCCTTGACCGCCGCCGTGTTCACGGGCGCTTCTGCTGAATCGTGAGACTGCTTCGATGATTCGCGTGACAGAAAATTCGCCATACTCATTTCCGCTGCCGCTTGATCGGCACTTCACCCGGCAGTGCGTACTCGACCCGCTCATACATAGGGAACGTCGTCACATAACCGGGCACAGGCACCTGCTCGCCGCCTGCCAGGTGGGGAAACACATACATCACCAGGCTCGGATTCGGTAGCCGGGGGAAAGTGGTGTCGATCTCGTTGTGGGCCTCGCGCGTGTAGCCATAAAGAGAACCGTCGCCGTCAACGATGGAACGATTTCCCAACTCATTCCGAATCACCAAGGGATCGCGTGCACCCAACTGCTGGATGTGTTGCTCGTAGATGGCTTTCATGGGTGGGCCGTCCTGGGGCAACACCGCGTCCTTGGTGCTGGCACAGCCCGACAGCACGAGACTAATCCAGCCGAGTGCGGTGATAAGGGTTGATGGATTTCGCATGATTAAGTTTCCTGCCTTTAAGATCGAGGTCGATGGGGAGTTCGCGATCGACGTGAATGGCGATGCCGGTACCGGCCGGCACAAACACGGCGTCGAAGCTCTGGGACTGGCGTTCCAGCAACCACTTGGCAACCTCGTCACTGCCGCCGGAGATGGTCTTGCCGAGCACATAGGTGCCGACATCGCCGGTAACATTGTTGGTCGCCGCTCCAGTATCACTGACGACTGAGGTGGTCTCGGCCGCAGCCGCCGCATCTGCCGCCGCCTGCACGGCCATCACACCAATGCGCTGGGTAAGAAACGCCGGTGCGTTGGTCTTGCGATCACCGCTGATGCAGGGGATGCCCTGTTGGTCCGAGATCCAGCCCAAGGGACGGTTACTACCACCCGTCTGGCCACCGCGGTCATCACCGGAAATCGTACGGATGGTGCCGTCGTCGAAAACGAAGGTAACCGAATCGAGTCGGCCGGTGACGCAGGACAATGTCCAATCGCCGATCGCTGTGCCGCTCCATACCATCCCCTGCACGCCGGGCACGGTGAGACCGTTGGCGGCCAGATTATCCGCACCCGTGATCACCTTGAAGGGCATGGGGTCACGCACCTGACCCTGCACCGGCACCCGACCGACCAGGGCGGTCATCGCCGTCGAGCCGATGAGCGTGGCATTGCGCGGAACGGTGTAGACGGGTTGCAGCGTGTCCAACTCCCGAGCGATGTTGCCAGTCTGTTCACGGGCGCTACTCAGTGCCCCACCGGTGGACTGGCGGACCTGATGCAACAGACCGTTGCCGTTCGCCGCACTCGCATCATCATCAATGGCATCCAGTGGATTGATCCAGACCAGTCCCGCGACCGGCGCTGCACCCGCGCCGCCACTATCGAATCCTAATCCGACCGGGATATCACCGGCTCCCTGGCCTGGTTTCCCATGTGAAAGCGACTGCGACAAGGCATCCACCCGTGCGGTCAGTGAAGACAGCACGCTCGAATCCATCCGCCCGCGCGCCTCCTGATCATGCTCGCGCGACAACAGTTCACGTTTGACGCGCGTCGTTACGTTCTCCTCGATCTGGGCGCGATTGTTCAGCAGCTGCCGGTTCTCATTGCGCAGCGTCCCATTGTCCTTCCGCAAGGCTTCGACCTCGGCGGTCATGGCAGCGACATTTGCCGTCAGCGTCTTGATGGTGTCGGCCGGCGTATCCGCGTCCGGCACCGGTGCCTGCGGCACGGCCTCCATCACGACCTGGTCATTTGGCTCATTCGAGCATGACTTGAGGGTGACAAACGCCAGCATGAGCACCACGACACCGGCGAGAAGGGGTAACAGTCGATTACTGGTTGCTATGGCCATGGGCTTACCTATCGCGAGGATTCGAACGGCCGAGCCGAGATCAGGTACACGGCCGTGGTGTCCGCCTCACTGCCGACGGCCAACAGGCGATTGTGCTGGAAGGCCGCGGCCAGCCAAGCACCACGCAGATTACGGGGATCGAGGATCTGCGGTTGATCGCTTCGGTTGCTGAGTTTGACGGCCGTGACATACAGACCATCTGCCCGCCAGGCCACCAGTGGCGTAGCGTCGACCGCATCACCACGCAACAGGGCAACGGAGTCACGCGCCACCGGAATCCGCACAATGCCTGGTCTGTCTTGCACGAGCCGTGCGGGTGCATACAGCTGTTGGGCTGCGAAACGGGTCAGGGTTACATAACTGTATTGCGCCGTTGCCTCGTTACTGCCGACGGACGCAGTCGTCTGGCCGGATTCACTCTCACCGGTCTTCTTCACAAACACCTGCACGGGATTCGTCTGGCCACCCTCTTTTGAGGCCGACAGATCGAAGAGATAGATCTGTCCACCGTCGATCGTGCGCACCATGACACGCGTGGCATCGAAAGGTGCACTGGCGAGGAAGTACACCGTGCCATTGACACTCTGGGTACGCAGCTGTGCTTGCAAGGATGCGGGTACGCCCACCTTGACCGATGCCGGAAAGTGTACCAACTGTTCGTGGCCGACCTTGAGTGTGAGTCGGATGGGCGTCTTCTTCCACTCGATACGCTCAGGGAATTCCGCCTCGGCATAGACAAATGATTGCATCAACAGCAACCCGAGCCAAAGCCAGAAAGTGACACTACGTTTTAGATTGTTTGATGTAATCATACGTTGATCTCTGTTCCGTCACTTGCCTTGTGCCGACTCGTCAGCGAGTTCGGCGTCGCTCAGTCGCCGGGGTCCGGTCGCACCAAAACCATCCAGTGCCAGCCCCCAGGGATTGGCCTCCGGGTCAACGGAAAGACGCACGACGCGAATCGGATAACGGATGGTCGTCTTCTTCACCGTCATCCCTTTCACCGACTCGAAAAGGTCAATATCCAGCCACACTACCCAGACACCCGGTGCAAGCACATCCACCCGACGTTCTTCATAACCATGACCGGGCACCTCTTGCACGCCACGTACGCGGTAGGCCAACTCGCCCTGTTTGCCTTTCAGTTCCATATCGGCGATGAGGTCGGCCCGATAGCGCGGCGTGACATACGGCGAAATACGAAAGATCGCTTTGCCATAATCCTGAGCACCGTCTTCCGACCAGTGATTGAGTTGCTGGAAGATATAGAAGGCGAAGGCGTAGACGTTGGCTGGCGGCACTTGGTCGACGGTCTGCGTTGCACCGGAGCGCAGGTCCGGTGGGACGTGCACGGTGAGATGTTTGGGTGACTGACTCCAGCCAAACCACAGCGCCAGGATAATCACAACCTGCACACCGATAATGATCCACAGCGAGCGCAAATGAGCACGGACGTTATCGATCTCGTACCGGTATCGTCGCATCCCAGGTCCTCCCGATATCCCAGGCGCCAGAGCGCCGAACGAATGCTGAACGACGCAAGCCGTGGTCATCCAGCCAGATCATGATCTGTTGCTGGTAATAGCCGTCCGGTCGGCCTCGCTTGAGACGTTGAAACAGACTGGCCATCACGATGACCGTGGCGACCACACCCACTCCGGCGATCCCAAAACCCATGGTGACCACGCCCATCAACCATGCCAGGAGGAGACTGACAGGCAACCAGATGAGCGCGGCCACACCAACAATGACGCCCAGTTCGGACGACGAACAACCCTTGAAGATCGCCGGCTCAACATTGAGCCGGTCAGCCAGAATGTCACCTCGATGTGCCATCCTGTTAGATGACGCCCGCAGCTTCAGTCAACAGGTAGCTGGCGAAGATCAGCACGATCGCACCGACGATGCCCAGCACACCGACCTCGGCCCACTCGGCCTTGCCTTGTCGTGCCTCATTGAACTTCGAAAATCCGAGATAGGCGATCCACAGAAACCCGAGCACCGCGATAGCGAGCCCGAGCACGAGCCCACCGTCTTTGATATAGCCCTTGATCAACGAGATCCAGTCACCCGCCGCCGGCGCGGTACTGGGTGCCACCGGTGTCGGCAAGGCCGCCCACACCGATTGATATGCAGACATCGCCAGCAGCCCAACTGCTGCTGTTCCTTTTTTGATTGACTTCATCATGATTACTTTTCCTCCGAGGTAACGGGGCCACTCCCCGAATTATTGACACAGTGATGGCTAATGCCTCACCGCAGATAAAATCCCAACACCATGAGCACGATGCTCGCGCGCAGTGCGCTCCAGATCACATCGAACAAGACCACTTGACCGTTCTGCCAGGCCCGAAAGGTGCCCAACGTCACCCAGATCACCCAGATAAACGCGAGTACAAGCACAACGGACGCGATACCGATCAGCAGTGTCGACGGAATAACTCCGGAACCTGCCTGAAATGCCGTGTTTTGCGCGGGTGTCATGGTCATCCATCATCGACGGTAGTCACCGCGCAATGGCGGAAAGGTTCTTGGCTCGGCCCGAGGTACGTCGATGTGTTCCTGGATGCCCTGCTGTACTCTTAACAGGTCCTGACGCAGCCAGTCGTAGCGGAGCCGAATACGGGCATCCGGGTTGGCTTGTGACTCGGCTTCACGGATCAACGGTTCGAGCGCCTCAAGTTCATGGGCAATTCTCGCGAGCGCCGTACGTTCACCGTCGGTGTCAGCGACAGCAAACTGAGTAGGTAAGGCAGTGCTGAGAAGTCCTGCTATCAGGACATGGGCAATTCGCATCGATGTCTTCCCCGTGTTGTGCATGAAGCGCATGGTGGGACATCGGGAAAGAACGGGCTACGGAAAATCAATTCCGTGCCGTGCGGGGTTTTTTACTGCTTGTTGGAATCTAACGGAGATTTGAAAGTATATATGACTGCGCCCGGCAACTATGGATTCACATTGGCTTAGCTTAGAATCTAACCAGTCGCCAACTAAAGCTGACATTCAAACTACAGTGGAATATGCTGCTTCTACAACAAGGCCAAATCGGTCATTCGCACAATAGACCGAATCGGCTTATCACCCAATAGGGACGACGCGGGCCAGCTCTTAATATGTTTTTAATTCACATTTTTATCAATAAAGCTATTTAATTCAGAAACCGATCGAATTACATATAAAGATTTGTTTGTCGATATTTTTTCTAATTTTTGCATAAAACCATCATTCCAAAACTTTGGACAAAGTTTTAACACTTTATAGCTTTCCAAAGTTCCTTTTAAAAATGAACTACCATCAGGCCAACCTTCGGGCTGGACAACTAACCCTTTTAAAAATCGCTTCGTCACTAACCAATAACTCGTAACATAAGGCAACTCTATATAGATCAATGTATCAGCCACATCCAGTCGCTTATTAAATGACTCAATTGGCCCAAAGCCGTCAATAATCCAACTATCAGTGGATAGTATATTTTCATGTTCCTCATCGTAGGTTTTTCGATCTGCCATATCGCCATTTTTTTTATATAAAATTGAATCTAGTGCATGCAATTTTATGCCTGTAGCTGATGCCAGACTTTTACTTAAAGTGGATTTACCACTACCGGGTTTACCGAAAATGGCTATTTTCTTCATGCTGCCTCCATTAGCTGAAACTAACCCCATGAGACAGAAATAGAAAACCCGCCTCTTGGGCGGGTTTGATAAATTATAAACGCATCAAAAATCCCACCATTCCTATGGAATGATGATGATAATTCGAGCTATCTGTTGCGTAAGATTTGTATCCATTCGTGAATCTTGATAGATGGATAGATTATTGTCAACTGTCAATAGGATAAGAAAATGTTCACGAAAGCATATAACAGCCCTCTCCTTAATTCGCCTGAGATTTCGTCATTGCCATTCCTTCGCCAACATTAAGAAAGAGAAAGCGCCGCCTTCAATTCCTCATGTTCAAAGGCTGAGGCCATGCGATCGATCTCGGCTTGCGTCAAACCCAGTCGCGCAGCCTCTTCACGCCACGTTGCCACTGACTGCCCGACCTCGGCTGCGATCACATGCGCCTTTTCTTTATCCAGTTCAAAGTAGCCCACCACGCTCATCGCCAGATCCAGCGAAGCCGAACCGTCATCGAGATCGATGGCCGTCGTCAGAATGCGTGGTTTTATATCCGTGGGGACCGGATTGAGATCATAGGCCGGTGCCAACCGCCAGCCTTCCGGGCCGGTATAGAGGAAAGCGTGATTACGCAAATGGTCATCCGTGTTGGAGATCAGAATATTGAAGACGATACGTCGCCACAGCTCATGCATATCCTGTTTCGGGCTGGCACCATACCGGCGCAGGGCATCGACAAATTCCAGGTAACTGCGTGACTCGTTGTCGCTGGCGCCGAGCATGCTCATGGCCGAAAGAAACGGGATGCGCTGATCGTGCACCCGATCGAACCGGCGCAGTAACAGCACCGGCTTGTTCAGTACCTGTTCGATTCGCCAGTCGGGTACAGGGATACCGGCCTTTGCCGCAAGGCGGAGCGCAACCGCCTCCCACAGAACCGTATTGATTTCGTCATCCTTGTGTGGAAACTTGGCGATAGCGAGATGACCGTCCCGGTCCCGAACAGACGCCTTGGGACGCGCACCACCCAATGATGAACCGGGTGCCAGCAGCAGGCGCAGATCCTCGTCGCTATCCGTGTCACCCACGACATGTTCCGCCGCCGACAGCAATTGTGGCAGATCGATCAACGGTGGTATGCGAGCGGCTTCATGTTCGGCAAGAAACGGGCCGCCCTCCTGCCTGGCAAAGCGCAGGGCGCCTTGTCGTGCCTCATCATCAACCATGAGCAGATAGTCGATTTCCATCAAGGTGCGCGGCGTCTCGCCCGCGCGCTCTGCCCGGCGCCGTTCTGCCCGGCGCATCAGAACCCGCCCCCAGCGATCGGGGGCAGAGTCACCAATGGTACCGAACAGGGGTTTACCTGAAGGTGTGTGGAATGGACCCGGGCCCAGCGTCAGGGCCGGTTCCAGGGAGAAACGATCTGCATACTCAAGCCAGCCCGGATGATATTCGAACGTGGCGCTTTCCCTGCCTTTGCGCACGCGCGCCCACAGTCGCCCGGCCAGCTGCGGCGTACCACCAATATCCACATAGACATACACTTCTGTTTCCATCACGCTTTACTCTTCTGTCCAGACTGGGACGACTTGCGCCCGGATTTGCTCTCGGATTTGGGGGGGCGCGGCTTGTGGATACGTTGCGGCAAGCGTTCCTCTTCGAGTTCAAGACCCACCGTATCCATCTTGACGTCCGCAAGATCACCCAACCGCTCTGCCATACCCAGGACAAAGAGCACATTGGCGTAGTTACCCAGCGAAACGCCGGGGTCGCCCTTTTCTATCTTGTTCAGGGTTGTCCTGCTGATAGAGGCCCGTTCAGCCATGACAGCCGTTGAAATACGCCGTCTGAGCCGGGCATCTCGGATATCCTGTCCAAGCTTATGCACCGCTCGCCTGACCGGAATCGGCACCATCAAGTCCAGCTGGGTTTTTCTCATGTTTCGTCCATCATTATGGTCACTATTTTGTATAGTGTATATAATAATGGACGTTATATCAATATTCCTACAGTAACACCCCAAACAATAGTGGTCTTTACGTTCATTATTCTGGACGTTAATTACGTTAATACCCAGAATCGTGAACATTTCCAGATATTATGGGCTCCAAAGCTGACATCTCCTGAATCAGACAAATTACCCTGTTCCGCCCGTATTTTTCAAAGGTACTTCTTAAAGGTACTCGCGGTCACTGCCACAGCGAATGCAAACAGTGCGGCGAAGGGAATCACGATAAAGGTAGGATGCAGGCTGAAAGGAAGTGCCAGATACGTTACCCAGGTGATCACTATGAGCGGCAGCACGGCCTTCTTGGCATAGTGGTACACGAATGAACTCTCCCGCCCTCCTCCCCAGCGGCGAAGATCCCGTCGCACCAGACCGTCAACCAAAGCCACCAGACTGAACAACAGGAACACCGGTGTCGCCAAACTGAGAATCGCCAGGCGTACCGAGAACACCTGGGTCACCTGCATGGCCGCGATGACGAACTCGGCGAGTGGCCGGTAGATTTTGTGCAGTGTTGGCCGCATGCCTTGCTCTTCCTGTCGTAGTGGTGGAGAGACCCAATGGATAAAGGCCACGACTCGCGTAACCTCAAACAGGTAGTGATAAGTCCCGTCAGCCACCTCTTTGGCGAAGCGGGCGGGATCTGATGTCACGACGCTACGGCGAAAGTCGGTATCCAGATAGCTGATCTCATTGGAGAGCATCGTTCGGCTGTGATCGAGGCCTTGCTCCGGCCACCAGAGCACCATCCCCACCCATTCGACGACGATCGAAAATAACAGAGAGAAAAGTAGCCACAGAATCGCTTGCGAGATCGTTGCCAGACCTCTGGTGAACAAACCCTGCCGTACAGCTGTTCGTCGTGGATCAGCAACCGCTTCAGCCATGAGTATTTTCCACTGGCTCGTTCGATGCCGAAACGTCAGTCACGGCCATCCACCACGGCTCCTGCACGCGGTACCACTGGTCGTTGGTGATATAGGTCCGTTCCATCTCGTTGGCGATATCCGCCAGACCCGCCGGCATGGCCTGATCCCCACGGGTATCCGGGAGTGGTATGCGCAGTTTCCAGAGCTGGCCACCCTCTAACAGCGCAAAGGCCTGGCCTTTGGGCAACGCCACGAGCTCTGCCGGTGTCAGCATGGGGACTTCCGAGACACTGATACGATCCTCGTTGCGGGATTTGAAATCCACCCCGGAACCGGGGTCCGACGAATCGTCCACACCGGAGACGCTCATCAGCGTGAATACCTCGACCCTGGGGAGCTGGTCGGTCATCATTTCGGCGGTGGCCAGCTCCTTGACGCGCAACATGATCAGCGTATTGAAGTTACCCGCTACCTGCCCGGCCTTGGCACGGCTGCCGATGCGGGCCTCCACGTCAGACCAGGTCTGAGTGTAGGCCGTGACCTGGAAGCCGGCACCACCGGCCTTGTTCAAAAGCGGCACGAACTCGTCGCCGATCAGTTCGTTGAATTCATCGGCGTGCATGGAGATCGTTGGCATGGTGTTTGAGGTGAACTTGCCGGCGTTGATCGGATCGACGTTCACGCCGTGTTTGTAGATATGGCCGGCCACCGAAACCAGATCGGCAAACATGGAGTTACCCACCGCACTGGCGACGGTGGTATCGGTCAGGGCATCAAGACCGACATATACGATCCCTTTGCGATGAATGACATCCATCCACTCGAAGATGGGACGTGAATCGGTCTCGTCCAGGTAATCCGGCGAAATGAGTTCTGCGATCTTTCCGGTGGTGAGTTTTTCCATCAACGGTCCGACGGAACTGACGATCTTGTCGAAGTAGGTCTTGTCGTACTTGAAGGCCGACACCAGACCGTCGAGCACTGGATCGTAGAGATCCTGCTCCTGCAGATGCCGCATCAGTGCGATGGCCTCGTTGTTGCGGCCGCGTAGCGAGTTGGGCAGGTTGCGCTCCTTGATGTTGGCGGCGATCTCGGCCACCTTCTCTTGCCAATCTTCCGCACCGTGCTGGCGCAGGTGCGCCCGCGCGTACTCCATGAACAGCGGCTCGATATCGTTGATGAAGCGACGGACCTGGTTGTAGTCTGGCCGACGACCCAATGCCACCAGGGCGCGGGCGATGATATTGACGAAGCGCCAGGCGAATTCCTTGAAGGCCGCGGAGTTGCCCTCGCTCGGGAGTTGGTTGGCAATGCGTGTTGCCACCTCGGTGATGCGCGAGAAGTTGCCGATTGCATTGTAGCGGGCAGAGACTTCGGGGTAACCGAGATGAAACATGTAGAAGTCCTTGGCGCGTCCCGCCCGCTTGGCCTCGGCATATACCCGCCGCAGGAGATCGGCGTCCCCCTTCGGATCGAATACGATTACCACATCGCCACGCCGGATATCCTGGGCAATGAGGATCTCAGCAAGCCGTGTCTTACCGACGCGTGTCGTGCCCAGCACCAGTGTATGACCGACCCGCTCACCGATATCCATCCAGACATCTTGCTCGTCGGGTTCCACCGCATGTAGGGCTGGCTTACCTCCGACAGCAGGTAGCGGCGCCAGGGGATTCCACCAACCGCGCGAACGGAGATAGTAGGCCAGTAAATTCAACAGTGGTATTGATTCCCACGCCACTTCCTTGCGACGTGCCCATTGATACATGCGCCCCGGTTGCACGTAGTGTTGAACCTCAGGACGAATCGTGTCCCGCAACCGCTGTGTGTGTTTCTGGCTCCAGCGAAAGCCTTTGCCGAGAAACAGCTTGTGGCGACTGAGCGGAATCTTGTCGGCGCACAACCGATAAGTGGGCAGTCGGCGCATATTGCGCTGATAACGCATAACCCTCCATGCCTGCCTGGCCCGGATCATCCCGATCAGCATGAGCGTCGCACCGGCGCTGTAGGCCACGCCCGGTGGCATCATCAGCGCCCAGGGGGCCAGCATAGCGATGGCCGCCGTTGCGAAAGCCACTAACGTCGACCACAACTCGACCGGCGGTCGCAGCAAGGCCTCGATGGGATGGGTGCTCACTGCTCAATGCCTTGTGATGACACCAGTACTGGATAATGCGAAACGCCCAAGGCGATCGCGATGTCGGCGGCGGATGCTGGCATAATGGGTAGCCCACCTGACAAATTGGCAATGGCCAGCAAATCCTCCCGCGTATCTGCCTGGACCAACATGCCCACGGCGCCGATCGCCTTGAGACGCTCCCTGTGTTTAACGAGCCATTGCCTGGACCGTGGATCGGAACCGATCAGAAAGAACGGACGAGCAAACGGTCGATTGTGCGCCCGCGATTGCACCGGCCCAGGACTCAGTTCGGGTGAGCGAATCGGTAACAGCGTTTGAATGTCTGCGGCGCCGAGCTTGGGGCTGCGGATCGGCTGGCTATTGGTTACTCGCTCGCTGGACTCGAGTATCTCAAGATACGGTGCCAATGATCGGGTTTGGCCACTGTCATGGATCACGGTCACCCCTGCCCATGCACCCAACGGGATCATGGACATGACCGCCAGTACGATACTATTTTTTATATATGGGTCCATTGTATTGCCTCGCCATTTGGATGTATTACCCGTTTGCTTCCAACCGCAGCCAATGAGCGACGACCCGTAGTCGGTAGCTTTCCGAACGCACCACATTCGCTGGCGAGTGATAGCAACCAACGCTGGCCCACCAATCACGCCGCTGCTTGAAACAGTCCTGTAAGATCACTGCCGCGATCCGCAAGTTGTGATATGGATCCAGCGCCTGCCAGGTGTTGCCCAACTTGTCCTTGTGATACTTCCAGCTCACCTGCATCAGACCGATATCAATGGATCGTTCTCCGCCCGCGATAAAACGGTTCAGTGCCTGCCACGCTGCCTGACGGGATGGATAGTAATAGCCACGTCCGGCGACATTGAGTGCCCATGGCCAGGGACGACGAATGCTGTTGTCGTTCGAAGCCATACCACTTTCCGCCAGGGCGATGGCATACAGAATCGTGTAGGGGATTTCGTATTCAGCCGCGATAGTGCGGTAACCGCTTGGCACAGTTTCACCGCACCATGCCATGGTTGACCAAATTCCCCCGAGCACAGCACCAAGCCAAATGACCATGGGTCGTGCCCGATACATAATTAAAGCTCCGAGGCACGAAGCACCGACAGGTGCTCCCCTTGTCGCCTCAATATATAAGGTATCTTTCCTTTTCCCTGAGTGAGTTTCTCGAGTACACCCGCCTCGTGGTTGAGGGTGACACGGCGACTGCGCACCCACTCAGGCTTGATTGCGTGACCGGCCGCCCAATCTCTCACCGCCTGGTCATCGCCGGACTTCACACCGGTGATATAGATATCGATCCCCGTCACCGCATCAATACGTTTGAGTAGTTTTACCAGCAAAGCATCACAGGCAGGGCAATCCGGCCGGGTGAAGAAAAGCACCCGGTCACCAGGCTTCAACGAACTTGTCGTGTCGGCACGCCCGGGCAATTTATTGATATCAATCAATTGTTCATTCGGATACAAGCGCTTTCCGGCCTCATCATACGCATGCTGAAAAGCCAATATCCGACTCACATCCTCGCGCATGGCGCGCGCCCACATCTCGGCATACCGACGACGCTCGTCCTGATCACGGGCATGAATACCCAACACCTCGATGGGTGAGATTGTCGGCGGGCTGATGCTGCCCCGAATGCCCTGCATCAATTGTTTGTAGCGACGCCATTCCGTTTCCGACAGCTCCCATAAACGGGAGCGTGCCCGATCCGATGACGTCAATGTATTTTCATCCGTTGCCGAAACGCTGGTGTTGGATTCCTTCACCTGGGTACCGGACACCTCCATGGCGAATGCCGGAATCGATATCACAAGCGCCAGCATCAGACTTGCCAACTTCCATTGATTACTCATCCGGGTACGCATCCTCAGCATCGCCGGCACCTGGCGTCGCTGTCTCGCTTCTGTTTTTATATGCGGCGGTCAGATCTCGATAGAAAACAAAGTGACGGTCGGACAAACAGTCTGGTAATTGCGTATGCTCAACACCGTCTGCTTGCGCGACTTTATCTGGCAGATCTTGTTTCACGTTCACCTCCGTAGATATATCTACGCCTGCAATATCATCGTCCGCATCATCACTGGTTGCAGAACCCAGTGAGAAGGCGCCGAACAACAAAAGAATCGCAACAAACACTTCCATTGGCATTACCTCCGTAACGATGCCGAATAATCCTGCCCTGCAGGACCACGAAACGTGACCTGCCCTTTCGTCCGATCGATATGTGTCACATGCCAACCGGACCGTTGCTCACCCTCACGCAAGAAGCTGACTCGACCGTTCTGGGAGATAGCCACGTAGACAGCGTCATCCCACAGGTCAATGGCATCGATGTGAAAAGGCGGCTTTTCCGCTACAGATTTTTGCCTCTTCGCAACCTGTTTGTTCGCTGCGACCTTGAGTCCGCGCACGTCTTTGGCGATGACCTGCAATCGGGACTGCGCGGCGTCGATGCGCTGTTTGAGGTCCTCATTGCCTTTACGCAGATCTGCGATCGACTCATGAATCGCGCTCACAGTATTGGCCAGCCCAGACATCTCCTGATTCATGCTCGAATGATCGGTCCGTAAAGACTCGAACCACTGACCGATCCGCTCTGACAGGTTTGCGATGCTGCGCTCGATCGTATCGAACGTCCCACTGGTCTGTGGCAGGGTCTTGCCGAGGGTCGTGGCATCGATGTCCGCACCGATGCCACTCCCCATGGTCTTGTCGAGTGCCACCACATTCTGTCCGACCGCTGCTGTCTCTTCCTGCGGGCTGTCGATCTGGCCCCGCAATATCGCGAGCGTGCCGATCGTGATCACACTGATCACAATGGCTACCAGGATTGTCTTTTTCGATGAACGGGCCGGCTTTGGCCGTACTTTGTTCTTCTGGTGCGCGGCGTTATGTTCGTGGTTATCCGGCTGCTCCACCTGTGTCTTATTCTGCATCTTGCGGGTCCTCTGTTTTCAAACTGGAATCCGGTTCGTGCGTGGCTCCTGTCATCGACGTACACAAATCGAATGAGATCAACCGATGCGCCGGATCCTGCACCAGGCGAAACACAGATCCTGCCAGTGTCTCCAATGCTTGCTTTAATGTGATGGGTCCAAGGTTTCGGTGTACCGCAGGCAAAGGCAGCGCCATCAAGTCCGCCGTTGCGAGATTCGCTGTATGCTGGTCCGCCAATCGGTAACCGCTACGCTGCAAGAGGTAGTGCACCGCTTCGCCGAGCGTCTGAATGCGTTCAGGAAACCGGACCGTGATGGTGGTGGACAGCAAGTCTGCCTGTGCGACAGTCGGCATGGCACGCAGCGCCGAATACCGGCCGACCTGTACTTCATTGGCATGCAGTGGCGGGCTGATAGCTATGCAGGCGCCCATCACAGCAAACACAAAGACAAGGGCCGACCTGTAATTACGAGGCGTGTGTATCTTCATATTCCAATCCGTCTCAAGAGTGTGAGAACAAAACTTCTCATTCATATTTGAGCCGCTATCATTACGCCGCTTGCCAAGGCTTGAAACGGATAATCTATTCAGTAATCAGCGCGGTTTCTCGATCGACCTGTCAACGACCCAGATAGATCGATGTGATCTGCTCGCGTTCGTGTCCCAGTTCCTGGCTGATCGTCAGGCGCGCCTGCCGGTCGACGGTCTTTTGTTCCTGGGTCAGTGCCTTGATGGTTGGACCGCCTGCCGCCGGTGCCGACCATCCGGTCAACTCGTGGTATCGCTGTTGCGCATAGGCGTGTCTCAGGCCGTGCATTTTTGAAAGACCGGCATTGGCGGTATGTCGTTCGTAGATCCGGAGCTGTTGTCGGTAGTTGCGCGAACTGGGTATGAGTGAACCTTTCCCGGCGAGTAATCCCGCACGATTAAGCACCGCACGTTGCGCCTCGTTTCGCAGCGGGATCACGCGTGATTTTCCTCCCTTGGTCCAGCTCTCCTTGAGTGCAATGTGGTCGCCTCGATCTGCGTAGCTCGGCTGAAACTTCATGGCCTCTTCGCGCCGCAGGCCGAAGGCCTGCTGCAATTCCAGACTCATCCGCACATGCTGGTCGCGAACCTTTTCCAGATCCGGTGCTGTTACCGTCTGAGCCTTCGATAGGTTGGTCACGAATTGACGATCCGGGATACCGTAATGATCGTTCGATCGAGCCACGACATTCTGACGATTGACCTTTTGCGCCCACCACCGGATGACGGTTAACCGGTTCTTGATAGCGCCGACCGATAGGTCCCCTTCCTGCCAGTGCTTCACCAATGCTTCAACATGTTTCGGTTTCAACGACTGTGCACTCATCTTTCGATAGCCCAGTGCACGGAGCTGGTTGGCGATCAGCGTCAACTGACGTTCCCGATCCGCCTGTGTTCTGTAACTGCCGTCCCGATTCCGCCGGCAGAGTTGCTTGAGTTGGTAGTTCAGTTCTCTCATAGTGTTCTCGTTTTCAGGTAAGTGTTTCTGACCACCCAGGGGCCGTAGCCGTCGGGGTCCGCTAGCGCGGAACGGTCATGGGACACCACTCCCATTCGACCTGAATGTGCCTGGTCACAGGCAACGCGGGTTCCCCCTGTTGGGGTTGGTCCGCGTAGACCAACATACCCATAGATGGGCGTTCTTCGATCATGGTTAGATATCACCTCCTTTTTATGAGGCGGAAATGTATTTCCGCGGTTTATGAAATATAAGCGTCGACAACATCACCCTTGGTGATCGTCTCGGCTCGTCGAGTGGATACAGGCTTGCGCCTGTCGATAAAGCAGACCTTGCGGTCCGTTATGGCTGGAAGATGGACCAACGGCAATAAGCCGTAGCGCGTCTAATGGTCCGGGTGCGCTCAATTGCCACTGTACACGCAGTGGCCACGGTTAAAATCGATCAGAGGGCGGCAGTATAAGAACGCATCACGCGCCCGTCACGCTGAAATCCAGGCATAAAGCCGCGTCGTTTCCGGGTTTGCCGCCCTCGTCACTACCCCGCTGCGCTCGCTAGTGACGAGGGCGCTTCGCTGCAATCCAAGCTGCCCGCCAGGCTCACGCCTGTCATGCAGCTTGAAGTTTGTTATTCGCGCAGGCTTTCAGAACGAATTGGCCTGACCCACAGGGGTCCACAGGCACCGCTGTTCGCGGCCCCGCCCTTGGCTGCGCGAGTGAGACGCTCGCTACGCCGTGGCGGGCAAGGCCTGTGGACTCTGTGGACAGCCCGAACTCTGATACATCAGGGGGTAGATCGGTAACGAAGGGTACTGAACAGGCGGGTGGTCACAGTGTAACCACCCCAAGGAAAACGCCCCACACATGGCGGGGCGTTATAGTTTGATTACGACTTGGCTTCCTGGAACACCTCATCGAGATCGATGGCGGCGGCCTCCACACAATGCTCGACAACCAGCGCTTTGACCTTGCTGCCATCCGATTGCGTAATATGACGTAGGTCCTCGGGCTCAAAGCCTTCGGTGTCATAGTCGACCACGGCCACGGCGGGTGCGATATCGGGCCAATCAGCCACGACCGCCTGCACCAATCCGCCCTCGATGACGACGACCAGGCGTTCACACGCCTTCCGAGGACTGCGGCAAGCCTTGCCCCCTGCTGCTCCGGATGCTTCAAGCGCGACCTGATAGGCCTGATCCAGCTCATCCCAGTCGACACTGCCGCCGCGCTCTTCGCCGTGGCGGTAAGCTTCCACGAGCAACTGTGCAGTCTGAAAAGCAGCATCCCGGCGACGAATCGCTTTGACGCTGGCATCGGGATCCGGCCAGTCCCCGGTCACTTCACTCTCTACGGTAAACTCCAGCGGAATACCGGCGTCACCCTTTTCCTCGAAGTCATCGTAGAGCAGCGGGACTTCTGTCGAGTCCTGCCAGATATCGCCCTGATCGAACAGCTCACCGGCCTTGGCGATGGCGGCATCATGGCTTTCGGCATCGATGCCGACCATGACCCGGTGTTCGTAGGGCAACGCGTATTGAATGATATATCTCATCATGGTTCTCCTCTTGGTTCCTCAATTGGAGAGACCATCACCCACCAGGGAGAAGGCCTCCCCGATGGGTGTGGTTGTGATCAAGTCATGGACTTGATGAAGTGAAACGAGGGTACTGAAACGCTTTTCAGTCCTCGTTGGGCAACAGGATGGTGATCACGGGCTCGCCCTGATCACCCGGCCCGACGATCAGCTTCAGCGTGGTCAATTCCGCTTCCATCGACTGCCCATCGCGGCGCACCCGGTAGAGTTGGAATAGCAGCCGGTCACCGGAACCTGAGGCGGTTCGGATGGCATGGGACGCCATGAAGAGCACGTCCCATAACCGGCCGGACTGATCCTGAGGTACCTGCCCTTCGCTGTCGCCTTCTGACCAGGCCACACAATCAGCCCAGACATCGGACGTCAGGGCTACCGGCCATTTAAAACCGGCTTCCTTTGCCATGTCACCCGCATCGATCAAAACCCCATCTTCAATGGCCTGGGCGCGGGTATACGTGGATATGACATTCCCGAAAAACGAATCGGCTGTTTGTTCATTTGAAGAGTTGGACATAGTGTTTCTCCTTTGTGGAAGTAACACCGGGTCGCACCTCCTTCCCTGCCGGGAAAGAGAATGCTTTCCCGGTAGGGTTTGTGAAAAGAAATGGATGTCAGAGCAAACCACGTTCAGCGAATGACACGCTTTCACCGCCAGACACCACGAAGTGGTCGAGTACGCGCACGTCAACCAGTGCGAGTGCCTCTTTCAGCCGGCGGGTGATCATCTCGTCCGCACGGCTGGGTTCCGCGACGCCGGAGGGGTGATTGTGGAAAAAGACCATGGCGGCAGCGTTCGCCTCAAGTGCCTGTTGCACGACGACGCGAGGATGAATCGAGGCGCCATCGATGGTGCCCTGAAACAACTCACGCACAGCGATGATTCGATGCCGGTTGTCCAGAAACAGGCTCCCGAATACCTCGTTGCGGTAATCGGCCAGGCGAAGACGCAGAAAATTCCGTGTCTCCTCTGGACTGCTCAAGGTTCTCCCGGCTCGATGCTTAACTGCCAATAACTTCATTGCCAGTATCACCACTGATTGCTTCTCCTGGTCGTTAAGCTCCGACGGCTTTAGACCGGTAAACCGGTCCTCCGTATTTTTCATGACTGATCTCCTCGAATTGACGGGGAGACCAGACCCTCGGGGGAATGATTCCCCGATGGGTTGGAAGATGGCCGGGTAACAACGTTACCCGGCCGGTTGTGGATCTACGCAGCGGTCTCTTGCTCCGTAACGAACGGCTGGCCGTCGACCTTGGCCCACGCAATGTTAAGCAGACGGGCCTTCAGGCTGACACCGGTTTCGCCGGCCTTGTCACCGTTCTTGTAGGTAAAGGATTCCGCATACAGATCACTGAGCGTGAATCCGATGAGCACCTTCAACTTGCCCTCAACGGCCGACTTGAGTTGACGCACAACTTCCTGCGCCTTCTTGCCGGACACGTGACACTCGAAATACGTGTACTGGACGTTGTCGACACTACCGCGCAAAGCGGCAATGGTGACACTCAGAAAAGGTGTACCCTCTTCCGGCGTCACTTCACGGACGCGGTTTAGATAACCGATACCGTTGGTGTGAAGATCGAAATACTTGGTCGTTTCGTTGTTAGACATAACACTGACTCCTTCTGGTTGGTTTCGTCCGGAGCAAGCGCATCCCTGACGGGATAGCTTCCCCGGCAGGGTTTGTGAAAAACGGAAACAATGACGTTTCCTTAAAGCTGGACCGAGGCTTTCGCCACGCTGCCTATTGCACGATCCTAAGGCACCTTGTTTGTCACTGAGACCGCAGTGACCACGTATAAAACCATTTTCAGGCCACGTCTGACTCTTCGCAGACGTATTGCAGATACTTCAGCATTCCGCGCGCGTTGGCGAAGGCCGGGTGTTCGGCGATGGCCTGATTAGGAAACCAGTCGGCAATATGTTCCACCAGCGCGACGGTGCCGCCTCCAACGAACAACACTCGATCCAGCTCTACACCCAGGCCTAGTTGTCGGCGGGTCTCCGCATAAAGCCGTTCGACGAGCTCCCGTTTAGCGGCATCGACCAGTTCCGCTACGTTATGATCCTTCCCGTGGAGACGCACAACTCCGCGGTCGACGGCGTGTGACACAAGCTGCTCCCCCACGCTTTCCATGTCGAAGCGTTGTTGTATGCCGTCAGCGACACTTTGTTTCACGTCCAACATGCCGCCCTGCAGGGAGCCCGACGACGTGTGAATAACGCCCTGATCCTTAACAACCACGTAGTCTGTAGTTCGCCCACCGATGTCCACGATGGCGATCGGTACCGACAACCGTTCTTCGTCGAGGATGACTTCATCCCCTTTAGCAACGATGACGTAGTCATACCATGCGGCCAGCGCCTCCGGGATCACATCAACGAATGCAATACCGGCAGGTAACCGCTCCATCATCGGTTGAACGGCCTGCTTCAGGCTGCGGCGCTTTTTCTCGATCGTGTCACGACGCTGCTCGCCGTTTTTCTTGTAAAAAGCACTAACAGGTAGCCCGGATACCGTGTGAACAGATCGGCCTGCCAGACCCGCTTCCTGGAGGGCGTGTTGAACGATGGCGCGGTTCATGCCTGAGGTAGGATAACCTTCGAAATGAGTCGGTGCGCCGTCGACGGCGCCCACCGAGTACACCGCCCCTTCGGTTTCGTACTCGAAGATGCGTTGCTGGCCGTCGTGGATCCAGGTCACACCGGATTTGCCGACCCTTGCCCGCGACGGAATGGCAATCAGCCTTCCGTCCGGCAGGGCCACTTTTGTAAACGCATAACCATCATCGAGACCCACCTGAATGGGCGTCATCGTATTGGAATCCGACATTTTTTCTCCTCCGTTTTCTGATACCGCTTTGTTTATCTATGCGATCAATCTCATCCGATCACCTTTCTCAGTCCTGCGAATGGCTTATCCTGGCTATCAGGTCTGTGTTTTTCGACCGCCACCGGTGTTGTCCTGGTCGCTGTATCTGTTCGAGACGCGGGCTCCGCCAACCAGGTGGCGAATGCGGATCTCGGTTTACTCGTTGACACACCCTGTCCCTGTGGTCGATCTATCTGCAGCGGATCGATCTCGTCCTGCGCCACCCGCAGCGTTTGGCATTCATAACGGAATCCCTGCACCAGGAGTCCACGCAACCACTCTTGACGCCGGCCTTCAGGGATCCGCTCCAGCCGGTTCAGGATAAGGGACTCAAACGTCACCCGTGGGTCGAGCTGGAGTACGACGCGTTTTCCTCCCGCTGCTTTAGCCATACTTTATCGACCCTGCCGTCATGTTCCGTGATGTCACTGGATTATGGCGACGAAGGGACTGCATACCAGTGAAAACTAAGTCCCACCGATGTAGTCGTTTACCGACTCCGGAATATCTGCCTTTGATACTGACTCAGCAGATTTAAGGTGGATGTGTTTGGCCGCCTCATCAGGGAATCGGACCTTACGGGGCGTAAGCGGTGCAGAGTGCGCACCGCTCAACACGTCTTCCGGCACTTCACCCATGATTTGACGGGCGCGGCTTGCGTTGGCAGTGCCTTGCTTCAGTGACTCGCGATCAATACCGAGAAACTGATAGCCCTGCGGCACCGCGAAAGCACCTCGAATCCTGCGCGCACAGGTATTGAGCAAACCCTCCGTCGATGAACCACTCAGGAGTCCCACATGGTGGGCCGTCAATAGTGTGCGTACGAACTTGTCGTATTCGGCGATCATCTGTGCGCCCCGATAGGCGTAGGGATTGGCGAACTGCAAGGCGATCCGGTACGGCTTCATCGACTCCGCCACCGTCACTTCCAGGGCGGTGAGCTGTTCGAGCCGGGCGTCTAGCGCCACCTGTTCGCTCTTGACCAGATTGCGAATCCGTTCGAGCACCTCATGAACCTTGATCAGCCACCAATCGGCATAGGGATCGTCATTGCGTGACGCCTGCCAGATTACGCGCAGTCGATCGGCAAATCCCACCAGACCGATGATCGCCGGTTTTTCGGCACTGCCATTGCGGCCACGGATCAACCGCTGCGCCTGTCGAGTCTGGACCGTTAACCAGACCTGCCCACGGAGCGCACCGGGGCCGGCATCGACAGCTGCTTCTTCAGAATTCAGTTCTATTCGCTGTTCTGGATCTGATTTACCGGAAATCATGTGGCATACCCTTCATCCTGATGATATTGAACAATCCCACTATCAATCCATGAGCGGTGCCGACAGACAAGCGTTTATTCGTGCACGATTCGGCACGGTTGATTTATCGATGTGATAATTGGAAAGGTAATACCGAGAGTGGTTACACTGTAACCGCTTCGTTTCTGATCCGTCGTCAACCAGACTCGTCGTCTGACTGTACCCGTGCCGACATGTGAAGGGACTTGCGTATCTCGGCCAGCCGCTGTTGACCGGATTCATGCGACCTGTTTTCTTCTCTGCGTTTTGCTTCCGCCAGGCTGTCTTCTTGTTGCTTCAGATACCTCAGCCGCGCCTTCTCCCGTTCGATGCGTTCATCGCGCACCTTGATGCCAAGATTCGGCACGAATTCACCCTTGTTCGCGGCTCGACACAAGAAGTGCAGGAAGCGCATTTCGTCATACACTGGGCTCATGCCCTTTTGCTCTGAACGTAATCGCCCTTCCAACTCATCAAGGATGGATTGGCGTTCGTCGGCAGGAACGGTGTTCAAATAACGATCCGCCAATTCGCGCTGGTTATCTGACAGCCGCTTCGGATAAATCAGCGATGGACTCCCATCCGTGCCAGTGAAATTTTTATTCTCTCCTGTTTTTTTTGTAGTAGTAGTTTTATTTATATAACTACTACTACAACTACCCGACTTCAAATTTTGTGGGTCCGAAATTTGTGGGTCCTTAACTTGAACATAGGTTTCGTCCGGCTTTGAATTTTGGTCCCGGTGATTTGAACCATCTTCCTCGACTACGTTTCGCAGTCGGGTCATCACCTTCGCGCTGAACGCAAAATAGCGACGCGGTGAATCCTGCTGGATTGCTTCCACGGCTTGCATTCGACGTTCGATCGGATGCCCCTGGGCACAAATATCAATACCCTCATGGATGTCCTCGTCAATCGTATCCAACACCCCTTTGGCGACCAGACGCACGCGTGCATGGTGATGCGTGAGCGACTGCCGCAGGAAATTCATGTAGTCTGGATCCAGATGCAGGGCATCGACTAACGGTAGCGGTTCATCGTGCAACGCGTAGACATTGCCGCGGAAACGACCGCTCGCCTCGCGCAGACGGGCACACAAGGTCAGCCAGCGGGTAGTGCGTAGAATAGCGATGGCCCTGGAGATGGTTGAAGTGGAGGAAACATTGGTTTTCTTGGCGAGATACTCATAGCTGGGAAACGCTGTGCTACCGCCGGTCTCCTGCGCCTGCAACATGATGACCATCCACACCAGTTTGTCTACAGGTTCGAGCACGGGATCTTGCACCACCAGCGTGGGGAACGACTGATGCCGGTTCCCCATGAATAGCATGGTGTCGGCATGTGTATTACCCGATTCCCGTTGTACGCGTTCTATGGTCGCCTGTATCAGTGCATCCAGTGCGTGGGTTTCGGGTCGTAGGCCACGAGAACCTTCACCCATCCGAACACGCTCGCTCCGAGGGGTCGTGACCGCTTCGTCCTGTCAGATCACCGTATTGATTCCAGCGTTGCGTCAAGTTCCATATGGCCCGCATCGAGATACCGGTGTCACGATGGATGACAAGATACTCATTCGGTGCAAGTGGACCGTCGTCTTCACGGTCCGCCCGTTGCACCCAGGCGTTCCAAAGTTTATGCGTACTCTCTTCATCGGGTTCTGCCGGCCGGCCGACGGAAGGATCTACAGTTAACATTCGACGAAGTCGTGTGTATTCGCGGGAACCTAAACCGAACAGCGTCTGCATCATCTCCAATGGCGCATCCGCAGCAATCAACACCTGTTGTAGTTCCTCGGACTCACGCTGCCGGCGCAGGTGATCGATCATCGGCCAGTACACGTCCCGATTGAGGTCGATCTCCAGACAATGCGCACGCAGCGACTCGACCCGATAGAGATCGGCAAGGTTCATTTCGCGCAACGCCTCGATTTCGCGCGGCCCGAAGTTCATGTTGCGTAGTGCAGCCTGGTCCCCTTCGGCCAGGCAACGGATCGCGTACATCAGCACGGCCGTGATCAGATCGGATTCTTTGGTCCCGTCCATCGCGCCTATTCCCAGAGTTGAGTCTGAGAATCCGCCGCGACACGGTGAATGTGGCGGTAGGTATCCATCAGGTTGAGGAGATCCCGCCAGTCCTGTTCACTGAGTTGGCGCCAGAGTCGATAGCCGGTGTGCCCCGGATCCAGCGTCCAGACGCTATTGAAGAGTAAACCGGCATCCTGGTTCTCGAGCGCCTGTCGAAGGATCGAGTCATCTGACAAGGTGGCGACGACGGCTTCCAGCGGTGCCACGGTCATCTCTGCACAGGCGGCCAGATGCCACCACAGCATGGAAACCTGGCCCAGCGTGTCGGCGTCCAGTAGATCGGCCAATGATGTATCCGGTACGTCGCAGAGAATGAATCCAAGCCCCTTGCCGGACAGTGGTGTAACCAGCTCGCCGATGCCGTTGCGTTGCGCGAGGCGCGCGGCCAGTGTCCAGGCGCGGGCACGTAAGGATTTGAGATCTGTGAGGCCGGGCTCGCCGATAATGATGGATTGCGTTTCCAAACTTTGTATCGAACGGTCTGGTGCTCCGATTGGAGCGTCTGGCGGATTCTCTGATTCTGCTTCAGATGCATTGGGCTCGATACGACGTGATGATCCTTGAACGACAGGTGTCTCATCGTCAGCTATCGCATCCGCGCTATCGCCCTGGGTCTCACCAGTAGTTTGAATACCGGCAACGCCTTTTACTTTCACGGGAGTTGCTCGCGAAGAAGAATCCTCTTCGTCAGACGTCACTGCATCGTCATCGTCATCAGGTATTGGAATATCAATATCACGTCCGACAAGGCGGGCATCCAGTTCGACTCGAATGGTATGGATGCTCACTTCGGCCTCTTCCGCAATCTCCGTCTCAATAGCACTGCGCAACAGCTCAAGATCCCACTCCGGCCCATCATATCGCCCACATAATGCTGCGAGCACTGCGTCGAAGGTTGCGTCGTCACCCAGATCACGTTTCTTCCAGATCATACGCGCCGCTCGGTCCAGGGCGCGAATCCGTTCCACCTGTGGCCTTCCCAAACCCGACTGCAAGGCCCTCGGAATGACCGGAAGCAAGGTGTGAACCGCGTATCCCATTTGAGAGATCAGCCCGTGACTCAAGCTGTAGCCGCGGTCTCTGAGTATCGTTTCAAGGCGCCTTTGCGAAAGGCTATCGATACCCATTTCCTCTTCGAGCAGTTGCCTGGCATCTAATACGGCCTGCGCCTTGTCGATAAAACTCAATCCACCACGCAGATCGTTTTCCCGCAGATGCGCCAGGAGCACGTCCGATTCGTGATTCCACGGCCTGTATAGACAATGAACCCGATAGAATGCCTCGTCGCCGGTTTCCTCATACAATTCCTGCAGGATACGCAGGCGGGTGTTGCCACCGGCGTGGACCACGTAATCGGTTTCGCCAGGACGGCAGGTGATAACCAGTGGCTGATCCATGCCATCGGCACAAATCGAGGCCTTAATGCGGTCGTATTCCGGATTCTCGCTGCGCCGCGGATTGCGGTCATAGGCCCTGATGCGCGTGATCTCTACGTGCATCGGTGTGGTCGTGTCAGTCACTCCGGCCTGCCCGGGCTTGGCTGGAGAAGCGGATGGTTCCGGTATCTTGTCGGCGCTGCGTTTACTCATTTGATGCGTCATATTCAGCCGGTTCCTCTCCCACACCGACGAATATCTCCGGATACCTGACCAGGCTCTCCCGCAGTACCACCTTCAACCGACCCTTGGTCCCAAAGGCGACTTGCCGGGTCCTTTGCTCGATCCGGGTCGCCAACAAGGCGCTGGCATACCGATGCTTTCCCGCCAGTTGGTACAAGTACGAGACGGAATCGTTGCAAACGACGGCTACTTTGGCGCGTTCCCGCTTGGTTGCTGCTTTTAAGAATTGTTTTAGCTCCATGAGGAGAAACATTAGCACTGAGCTAATTCTCTGGCAATCTACAAGTGTTTATCTTAGTGCTAAATTTTTTCCTATACTGGTGCTATACTATTTCGCATGAAGCGAAAACCTGAACAGGTCAGGCTCCAGAACCTCGAGATACTCATCACCGAGGCTGGCTCCGCGGCCAAGCTTGCCCGTATCGTTGGCACCAACAGCTCATACATCAGTCAGGTCCGCCATCAAATGCCTACCAAAAAGGGCACGCCGAGAGGGCTGGGGGATGATCTCGCCGGAAAGCTGGAACGCGGGATGGAAAAGCCCGAGGGCTGGATGGATGAAGCCCACGAGGACAGTCAAGGCCAGCCAGTGGCCTGCGCCTGCTCAGAAATGAACGCCCATGGCGGGCCGGATGTTCGCAGTCTGCACCCACTCATTTCCTGGGTACAGGCGGGTGAGTGGACTGAAATCTCCGAGGGCTATGTACCGCAGTACGAAAGTGAATTACTGCCCTGCCCGGTAAGATGCAGCGAGGAAACCTTCGTTTTACGTGTTCACGGTGTCAGCATGGAACCCAAGTTCCATGAAGGTGACCTGATCTTTGTGGATCCGGATGCCGCCCCGGTTCACGGTAAATACGTGGTCGTACAGCTTGATGAATCGAATGAGGCTACCTTCAAGCAGCTGATCGTCGAGGGGGACCGACAATACCTTAAAGCACTCAATCCTGACTGGCCGAACCGCATCATCGAAGTCAACGCAACAGCCACGATTTGTGGTGTCGTGGTGTTCAAGGGAGAAGTAGTGTGAACGTACACTCCTACTTCGAGAACGGGTGTAAGAAGACCTAGAGTAGGAACCGATGTCGTGGACGCAATATTCACGACATGTCTCGCTAAACCAGTCTGGCAATCCTCATCGATATATCTGATTTAGCAAAAAGCGTTTATCACTTTGCTAAACATTCTCTTTTGTCTAAAAGATTCGCACCATGCTAATGTTTAAGGCGTTGCACAACCTTAACCCCGGGATTTGCATTTCCGGGACAGAGAGAATAACGATGGATGATGGATACCAAATCTTACCGGGTAAAACCCTGATCAACCGAAAGACTTTACTGGCTATGATCCCGCTGTCGGAACGCGTCATCTTCAATATGGAGAAACGCGGGGACTTCCCACGCCGGATCGCGCTTACAAGTCGTAACGTCGCCTGGGACTTGGCAGAGGTAGAGGAATGGATCGAGTCGAGAAAACAATCAGGAGAACAGGCTGAACGCCCTGGCGTTACTGTCGTTGCTTGATAGTCCACTCGTCGATCATGTCGGCCCAGTCTTGCAACATCGCCGTGCGCTGTTCTCGGTACTCGGCCTTGTTATAGACGGCCCTCACCCCCTTCTGCTCATGAGCAAGACACTTCTCGATCCAGTCCGTGTTGTAACCCGCCTCATGCAGTAGTGTGCTAGCAGTTCGGCGCAAGTCGTGCGGACCAAACTTGCCAAGCTGCTCACCATCTTTCTGGGCAGCCCTATACGTCGAAGCGAGTACACGATTCAACGTTGCAGCGCTCATAGGCAAGTCCGAGTCATACCGGGAGGGAAGCACGTAGTCAGACCCACCCGCAAAGGTTTTCAGTGCGATGAATATATCGAGTGCCTGACGAGACAGGTACACCAGATGCGGAGTTCTTCGTTTCATCCGTTCTTTCGGAATCGTCCAAAGCGCCTCGCTGAAATTGATCTCTGACCACGTTGCATTGGACAGCTCCGATTTTCTCACCATCGTCAGTAGTAGCAGCTTGATAGCAGCCCGATATTGCGGTGATGTTCCCACCCGGTCCATGTACCGATACATCAGGCCGATCTCTACTGGTGCCAACGCACGGTCACGCGGCTCGAATCTGGCGATGGTGGACGGACGCACCTTTTCCGCCGGATTCTCCACGTTCTGCCCGCGTTCGATTGCCCAACGATAGACCTGTAACACCACTTCACGGGCATGCACTGCCGTGGCAGGTGCTCCCCTTTCGACGATAGCATCGGTCAAAGCACGCAAATCCTCATGCGTGATTTCACTCAGCTTTTGACTTCCAAACCGCTTTTTCAGTTCACGGGTGTATACCGACTTGCGCATGTCGCGCGTCGAGTCAGCCATCTGATAGCCACGCAGCCATTTTTCGGCCCATGCACCGAACGTCTCAGCATTCTTCACACGCTTCTTGTCACGTGCCTTTTCCTTGGCCGGTGATTTCCCGGCCGCGATCATCTTCTTTGCTTCGCTGAGTCGTTCCCGTGCTTCTGCAAGCGTGACGCCACGCTTGCCATACCGGCCTATCGTCAAGGTCTCCTGTCGACCGCTGATCGAGTAGTTGTATCTGAAGGAGATGCCTCCTGCTGGTGTCACCGCCACATAGAGCCCATCGCGGTCGTTCACCTTGAAGAGTTTGTCCTGGGGCTTCAAATTTCGCAGCATGGTATCTGTCAGCATCACAAGTCCTCCCCTGAGGGTAAAAATACCATGATTTTTCATGGTATGTTTTTCTGATATATCTTGTTTTATATCAAAGACTTGACGATTTTTAATACCATGAATGGCCTGAATAACATGGCATGGTATTTTGTCAAAGCCCTGATCTTGAGGGCAACGATACCATGATTTATACCATTGAAAAAGTTTGCTTGGAGGTGCCAGCCAGTGCCAGCAGGTGCCAGACAAAAATGAGAATATACTTGTTATTACAATGAGTTAAGTGTTGTTTGATGCCTGCAGGTGCCAGCCAGTGCCAGACGTGGAATCATTCCCACTCAATAGTTGCAGGTGGTTTGCTGGAGATGTCGTAGACCACGCGGGATATGCCGGATACTTCGTTGATGATGCGGCGCGAGACAGTTT
>Ga0265293_10001224_pt1 | contig 57011 bp, 46 predicted proteins | sample Munlanlewell138R_FD_192505 | JGI IMG/M metagenome (GOLD analysis project Ga0265293, IMG submission 192505) | Leachate microbial communities from a municipal landfill in Southern Ontario, Canada - Leachate well 138R | ecosystem: Engineered > Solid waste > Landfill > Unclassified | place: Canada... | reverse complement strand
ATTTTCATAAGCTTTTCTCCACATGGTAAATCCAAAGAAAGCCAAAACTAAATAACCAGCACTAACCATAGGTAGAAAAACCATGCCAGCCAATATATATAAGGTAACATTAGTAACATTTACAGTGAACCATGCTGCCCAACACTCAAGTTTCTTTTGGGCAGACAAATACTGAGCTGTTAATATAGTTACTGTTACAAAAGCATCTAAAAATGGTCTCTTTGCTTCACTAAAAATTGAAGGAAAAAGATTATCTAAATAGGTAAGAGCAAAGCCCCATATTGCAGCAAGAATAAAAATTTGTACTACAAAATAGACTCTTCTACTATTACTCAACAAAGTTACTTTAAGTTGGTTCTTACTATTTTCCTCTCCTTTTTTTGGATGAGTCCATCTGTAATGCCCAAAAAAATTAATCATGAAAGAGATAGGCTGCACCAACATACTAGAATAGAGCCCTTTTTGATAAAAGAGCATAAAGAGTAAAATATTATATAGATAACCCATCCAAAAGTTAGCCACCTTTGCTCTTGTTGCCAGATAGACACATGTAAGCCCACTTATAACAGAAATTGTCTCTAACAGAGAAACTCCTGTGCCGGCTATAGAAAATAAAATGTTATCTGTACTTAAAATCTCCAGCATAATACTATCCTACACTACCTTCTAAGGTAATTTGTAATAACTTCTGAGCCTCCACAGCAAACTCCATAGGAAGTTGATTTAAAACCTCTTTTGCATATCCATTCACAATAAGACCTACTGCATCTTCTGCTCCAATACCTCTTTGTAAACAATAAAAAAGTTGATCTTCACTTATTTTAGAAGTAGTAGCTTCGTGCTCTAAAATAGCGCTATTATTCTCATTCTCAATATAAGGGAATGTATGAGCACCACACTTATCTCCTAACAATAGAGAATCGCATTGAGTGTAATTCCTTGCATTATTGGCGTTTGGCAATATCTTAACCAACCCTCTATAACTATTTTGGCTAACACCTGCCGAGATTCCTTTACTTACAATACGGCTTTTTGTGTTTTTCCCTATATGAATCATCTTATTACCAGTATCGGCCTGCTGATGATGGTTTGTCACTGCTACGGAGTAGAACTCAGAGATAGAGTTGTCTCCTTTCAAAATTGTACTTGGGTATTTCCAGGTAATGGCAGACCCCGTCTCTACTTGAGCCCAAAAAAGCTTACTATTATCTCCCCTACAAATACCTCTTTTTGTAACAAAATTATAGATACCCCCTTTCCCTTGAGCATTGCCCGGATACCAGTTCTGAACAGTTGAGTACTTCACATGAGCATCTTTCATTACAACAATCTCTACAACAGCTGCATGAAGCTGTGTCTCTTCTCTTTGTGGAGCCGTACACCCCTCTAAGTAACTAACATAAGAGCCCTCTTCGGCAACAATAAGTGTTCTTTCAAACTGACCAGTACCCTTTGCATTTATTCTAAAATAACTAGATAGCTCCATAGGACAGCGTACCCCCTTAGGAATATAACAGAAAGAGCCATCACTAAAAACAGCAGAGTTAAGAGCAGCAAAGAAATTATCTCCATAAGGGACTACTGTGGCTAAATATTTCTTAACCAAATCTGGATAGTCTTGAATTGCTTCAGAGAATGAACAGAAAATAATCCCCTTTTCTGCCAACTCCTCTCTATAAGTTGTTTTAACCGACACAGAATCAAAAACAGCATCTACAGCAACTCCTGCAAGAACATTCCTTTCATGAAGTGGTATGCCCAACTTCTCGAATGTAGCTTCCAATTGGGGGTCTATTGCCCCCTCTTCTATATTTAAATTAGCCTTAGGAGCTGCATAATAGATTATATCTTGATAATCTATTTTAGGAATTTTAAGATGTGCCCAATCTGGCATTTTCATGGTTTTCCATTTTCTAAAGGCCTTTAAACGGAACTCCAACATCCATTCTGGCTCTCTTTTTTTTGCAGAGATTCCTTTGATAATCTCTTCGTTCAGACCTTTAGGAAAATACTCCTGATCTATGAAAGTTTCAAAACCGTGCTCGTAGTCTGTCTCTGTAACTTTCTTTATTATATTATCGTTTTCACTCATGGTGGCACAAAGTTAAATCTTTTAAACTATTTTTGTAAACAAATTAATTTGGAATGAACAATATTAACAAAATCTCTTTAATAGATAAGCTCTACTCTAAAGCAGAAATAGACCGCTATTGTGGAGTTATAACTAAACCTCAAGAAAATACATTCTTCAATTCCCATAAACTACTTTTAGAAGGGATAGATTTCGATTTAGTATATACACCCCTAAAACATCTTGGATATAAAGCTATTCTTGCTGCTGTTGGGCCAATCTATGCTGCAGGGTTCTCTCCTTTTCAGCTCTCTCTCTCAATTGCTCTTTCAAAAAAAATATCTGAACCTCAAATAGAAGAGCTATGGGAAGGGATGGTTGCTGCTTTCAAAGAGCACACTATAACCGAAATAAAATTAGATTTAATACCCTCTATTACAGGCATGGCTATCTCTCTTTCTTCACAAGGAAAACAAAACAAAAAGCTCTTTGTTCAACGCCCTAAATGCAAACAAGGAGATCTTTTATGTATAAGCGGAAGCATGGGAACATCTTACTTAGGGTTGCAAATTTTAGAAAGAGAAAAAAGAGTCTATCAAGAGACTCAGACACAACCAAAATTAGATGGATATAAGTTTGTCCTTCAATCTTTCTTGAACCCTTTTATAGAAAAAAGCATTTTTGAAACATTCAATGAAACAGATATTATACCAAGCGAATGTGATTTTGTAACCAACGGGCTAGCTCACTCAATTAAATCTATTTGTGCAAGAAACTCCTTAGGAGCAAAAATATTCATGAATCGTATTCCTGTGCCCACACCAGCCTCTACTGTAGCAGAAGAGCTAAACATAGACCCTATGACAGCTGTACTAAACGGAGGAGAAGAGTATAAATTTTTATTTGCAATCCCTCTGGAGAAACATGAAGAGGTCTTAAAAGAGTTCCCTCAACTAGATATAATTGGGCACCTATCCCACCCTGATGCAGGTACAACTTTTATTACTCCAGATGGCCAAGAGTTAGAGTTAAAAGCACAAGCTTGGGACAAATAGACAACTTATTGAACTACTATTAAAATAATCTAAAAGATCTTGATTAAGAGATATCCTATACTTTTCAGAGATAAAATCTACTGCAACTCTATTTTCAAAATCTATAAATTTAATTACCATATTTGTTTTGCCCCTATTCTCCTTAATTTTTTTCAAAAATTCCGAGCGAAAAGTGGCATTCACCATTTTCACAGGGATTCTCAAAGTAATCTCTTTTACAAAATCTTCTTTAGTATTTGCTAAATGCCGCATCCTCTTTACTTTGAGCTCATAATCTACCTGTTTAGAACTATCTTGATTAGAGTGAGCATACCCAAACCTTGGAGCAATAGAACACTTTATAAGCAGAGGTAGGTTAGGCTGCATATATTGCATAAAAGCTTCGTAGTCTCGCCCATAAACAGCAAAGTTCATAGAACCGTTAAAATCTTCAATAACAAAGTTTGCAAACGGCTTACCTGTACTTCTTGTGTATGCTACCCTCACATTTGTAATAATCCCTGCAATAATAATCTCTTTACCCTGAAATAAGACCTCCTTAGGAGCTCTCTCTACCATCTCTGAAGCTTCACTAATAGTGCACGTAGTAAAATGTTTAACCTCAAAAGCAAATTGATCTAGGGGGTGCGCCGAGAGATACATACCCACAAGCTCCTTCTCTTTTTTGAGAAGCTCGTTAAGATTGGCCTCCACAAAAGGAGGAATTCCTGGAGAGACAAGCTTAGTACTCTCACTCTCTCCAAAGAGGGAGTTTGCACCATTTAAAGTGTCGTTTTGAAAAATATTTCCATACTTAACTAATACATCTATAAAAGGCTCATCCTTAGAATTTGTTGTTAAATATTGCTCTCTCTTTATATCATCAAAACCATCGAATGCCCCAGCATAAATAAGAGACTCAATAGTTTTTTTATTTACCACACCTAAATTTACTCTCTCTACAAAATTAAATATAGAGGTAAAATGCCCCTCTGCAGACTCTCTAACTCTAACAATAGAATCTACAGCAGCAGAGCCAACTCCTTTAATAGCAGCCATCCCAAAGCGTATATTTCCTTCTTTGTTTACTGCAAACCTATTCAAACTCTCGTTAACATGAGGGCCTAGGACCTCTATTTTCATGCGCTTAGACTCATCCATCAATTTAGAGAGCTCATCAATATCATTTAAGTTTCTACTCAAAGTTGCAGCCATAAACTCTGCAGGATAGTTAGCTTTCAAATAGGCTGTTTGGTACCCTATCCAAGCATAACATGTAGAGTGAGACTTATTAAAAGCATATTGTGCAAACGCCTCCCAATCTTTCCAGATTTTCTCAAGCACCTCCTCTGGGTGCCCATTCTTTTGGCCACCTTTAATAAACTGTTGCTTAAGACCATCTATTACAGACTTAATTTTTTTACCAATACCTTTACGTAATGAATCTGCATCTCCTTTTGTAAAACCCGCAATCTTTTGAGAAAGAAGCATAACCTGCTCTTGATATACCGTAACTCCATAGGTAGAAGAGAGAACCTCTTCCATCACAGGTAGGTCATACTCTATCTGCTTAAGGCCATGTTTTCTTGCTACAAAATCTGGTATATAATCCATTGGCCCAGGCCTATATAGAGCATTCATTGCAATTAAATCTTCAAACCTAGTAGGCTTTAATTCTCTAAGCCACTTTCTCATACCATCGCTCTCAAACTGGAAAGTACCAATGGTATCGCCTCTACTAAAGAGTTCGTAAGTTAACTTATTGTCAATAGGAATAGAGTCTATATCTACATCTATCCCCTTAGATTTTTTAATATTGGCAATAGTCTCCTTAATAACAGAGAGAGTTTTTAAACCTAGAAAGTCCATCTTGAGCATTCCAACTTTCTCTATTTGAGACCCTTCATATTGAGATACCCAAATTTTCTCTCCTGTCTCTTTATCGTTTGCAGTGGTTATTGGAATATATTCACGCAAATCGTCTCTACCAATAATAATAGCACAAGCATGAACTCCAACATTTCTAACCGTTCCTTCAAGTTTCCTAGCATATTCAATTGTCTCTCTGATTAATGGATCTCCAGATCTATACTCTTGCTCAAACTCAGGTATAAGCTTAATGCAATTATCTAAAGTAACGTCAACTGAGCTTCCATCACTATTATTAGGAAAACGATTAGGGATTAACTTTGCCAACCTATCTGACTCTGGTAGTGGTACTCTTTGAATACGTGCAACATCGCGTATTGCACTTTTAGCCGCCATAGTGCCAAAAGTAATAACATGAGATACATGGTTTTTACCATATTTCCCCTCTACGTAGTTAAGTACTTTAGAACGTCCATCATCGTCAAAGTCAATATCTATGTCTGGCATAGAAATACGGTCTGGATTAAGAAAACGCTCAAATAGAAGATCGTATTTTAACGGATCTATGTCTGTAATACGCAAACAGTAGGCAACTACCGAACCGGCAGCAGAACCTCGGCCTGGTCCTACAGAAACATCAATTCTTCTAGCTTCGGCAATAAAATCCTGAACTATTAAGAAATAATCTGGATAACCCATAGACTCTATTGTAGCGAGCTCAAAATCTAACCTCTCTGTATGCTCTTTAGTTAGCTGGCCATATCTAGTTCTTGCTCCATTATATGAGAGCTCTCTTAAATAATCGTTGGCATCTTTGAAGGCACTAGGGATAGGGAAATGTGGCATAATAGGCTTAGACTCTATATCATATGTCTCTACCTTAGCAGCAATTTCCAATGTGTTTTCTAAAACTTCTGGTATATCGGCAAAAATAACTTCCATCTCTTCTTGAGATTTTAGATACTCCTGCTTTGTATATCTTAGTCTTTTAGGGTCGTCTATATCTGAATTTGTAGTTAAACAGATAAGTCTATCGTGAGCCTCTCTATCTTCAAAAGAGACAAAATGGACATCGTTTGTAGCAATACATTTTATATCTAGCTCTTTTGCAAGCTCTAAGATTCCTCTATTGGCTATTTGCTGGGCTTCAAATGTAGAGGTATCTGCCCCATCTTCATCTGTTTCATGTCTTTGAATTTCTAAATAATAATCTTCTCCAAAAAGATTCTTGTACCAAATAGCAGCCTCTCTGGCCTTCTCCATATCGTTTGAGAGTAGAGCTTGAGGTATCTCTCCACCTAAACAGGCCGAAGAGCAAATTAAACCTTGAGAATATTGCTCTAGTAACTCTCTATCTATCCTTGGCTTAGAGTAAAAGCCATCTATAAAAGCATTTGATGTGAGCTTTACAAGATTTTTATACCCTTGAATATTTTTAGCCAAAAGAACAAGGTGATAGTTGCCCATATCTTCCCTGCCTCGTTTGTTTAACCGAGAGCCTTTAGCCACATAAACTTCACAACCTACAATAGGCTTTACAGATGGGAATTTTGTTGCCGTTTCTAAAAAGAGCTTAACCCCAAACATGTTCCCATGATCTGTTATAGCAAGTGCTGTTTGGTTATTGGCCTCTGCAGCAGCAAAGAGTTTTGAAATATTAGCAGCACCGTCTAGTATTGAGTATTGAGTATGTACGTGTAAGTGAACGAAGGCCATTATATTATATAGAGTAGGTTTGTTGTGGGTTTTTTCAGAACCATAAAGATAGACAATTGAAGCCGATGATTAAACCGGCTTCAACTAATTTTATTAACAATTTTAGATAAGATATTGATCTATAGCTCTTAAATAAGAGGAGTGCCAGTCATTTCTGGTGGTGCTGGAATTCCCATGATTTTAAGAATAGTTGGTGCAACATCGGCAAGCTTTCCATCATTAACGTGAAAAACTTGCTTATCAATCACTATAAAAGGAACTGGGTTTAGTGAGTGTGCTGTATTAGGTGACCCATCGGGATTTATTGCATTATCGGCATTACCGTGGTCTGCTGTGATTATAATTGAGTAACCACTCTCTTTAGCTATATTCACTAGCCTAGCAGTACATAAATCTACTGTTTTAACAGCCTTTTTTATAGCGTTAAAAACCCCTGTATGCCCAACCATATCGCAATTAGCAAAATTTAAAAGAATAAAATCGTTCTTTTTACTTTTAAGTATTGGCTCTAACTGCTCTGTTAACTCATATGCACTCATTTCTGGTTTAAGATCATAAGTAGCAACTGGTGGCGACTTAACTAAAATTCTATCTTCGTTAGGGAATAGCGCTTCACGGCCTCCAGAAAAGAAAAATGTGACATGGGCATATTTTTCTGTCTCGGCAATTCGCAATTGAGTCTTACCTGCGTCTGCTAAAACTTCTCCTAAAGTGTTTTTAACATTTTCTTTATCGTATAACACTTTTAGGCCTCTAAACTTGTGGTCATATGGAGTTAATGTAGAAAAGAAAAGCGGCACAACCTTCATATCTGGGAAATCATGACCCTCTTGAGTTAAGACTGTAGTTAACTCTCTAGCTCTATCGTTACGGAAATTAAAGAAGATAACAGCATCGCCCTCTTTTAAAGTTGCAATAGGGTTGCCACTATTATCTACAGCAACGGCGGGCTTAACAAACTCATCTGTAATACCATTATCGTAACTACGCTGCATTGCCTCTACCCCGCTTGTAAAAGGGTCTCCTTTACCAAGAACCAAAAGGTCGTATGCCTCTTTAACTCGGTCCCATCTTTTATCCCGATCCATAGCATAATAACGGCCAATAATTGAAGCTAATTCTCCCCCACTGGTAGCTAAGTACTTCTCAAGCTCTTTTATGTACCCTATACCACTTTTAGGGTCTGTATCACGCCCATCCATAAAGGCATGAACATAAATTTTCTCTATCCCACTCTCACTAGCTAAATCTAAGAAAGCAAAAAGATGCTCTATAGAGCTGTGCACTCCTCCATCTGAAAGGAGGCCCATAAAGTGAAGAGCTTTCCCACTCCGTTTTACATAATTGTAAGTCTCTCTAATCTCTTTATTATTAAAAAGTGTATTATTTCTACAATCTTTATTAATTTTAACTAGGTCTTGATAAACAACTCTGCCAGCACCAATATTTAGGTGACCTACCTCTGAGTTACCCATTTGGCCCTCTGGAAGCCCTACCTCTTCTCCACTTGCTTTAAGTAGCGACCCTGGATATTTATAACGAATTGAGTCTAAGTTTGGTGTTCCTTGAACAAATATGGCGTTGGAACTCTCTTGAGGCCCTTCCCCCCAGCCATCCAAAATTATTAAAAGTACTTTCTTATCCATAATTATCTTACATTTGTCTATTAATACTCACTACTACAAAACTAATCAAAATATGAGTAAGTCAAAATATCGTGCCAAAAGCAACACAAAAAATAAAAATTCAAATAGATCTAATACTAAAGAGATAGTAGGTAAGGTAATGATGACCAGAGAGGGTTATGCATTTATATCTATAGATAAAGTAGACGAAGATCTCTTTATTCCAGCCCGAAAATTGAGAGGAGCACTCCACGGAGATACCGTTAGGGCAACTGTTTTTGGCAAGAATGGTGGTCAAAGAAAAGAGGGCGAAGTTATAGAGATTATAAAAAGGACAGAAAACCCATTCATAGGCATACTCCAAATAACGGGTTCTCAAGCCTGGGTAATTACCCAAGGCAAGCATATGCCATACGATATTATTATACCATTTCAAGAAGAACTTACCCAATACAATGGATTTAAAGTAGCCGCAATAGTAGAGGAGTGGCCACGCCGTTCAGAAGAGCCTATAGGCCGAATTGTAGATATCCTTGGCAAACCAGGAGACAACGATACAGAGATGCATGCTATTCTTACAGAGTTTGGACTTCCATATGAATTCGACCCTAAAGTAGAGAAAGCTGCAGAAAAAATATCTGAAAAGATAACTCCAGAAGAGATTAAGGCACGAAAAGATTTTCGTAATGTTACAACCTTTACCATAGACCCTGCAGATGCCAAAGACTTTGACGATGCACTCTCTATTAGAGAGCTAAACCCCGGAGAGTGGGAAGTAGGTGTTCATATAGCAGATGTTACATTTTATGTTAAGCCTGGTTCAATTATAGAAAAAGAGGCTATAAATAGAGCCACCTCTGTATATCTTGTAGATAGAACAGTTCCTATGCTTCCAGAAAAGCTCTCTAACAGGCTCTGCTCTTTAAGACCACAAGAAGAGAAACTCTGTTTTTCTGCAGTTTTCAATATTGATAATAAGGGCCGAGTTCAAAACAGATGGTTTGGCAGAACAGTTATAAAAAGTGACTACCGTTTTAGTTACGAAGACGCCCAAGAGATTATAGAGACTCAAAAAGGGCCTCTCACAAATGAAGTGCTTAAACTTAACGAGTTAGCTACAATTATTCGGCAAGATAGGTTCCGCAAAGGGGCTATTAACTTTGAGAGGCCAGAGATGAAAGTAATTGTAGATGAACAGGGGAAACCTTTAGATATTGTACAAAAAGAGAGCAAAGAGGCCAACTGGCTCATAGAAGAGTTTATGTTACTTGCAAATAGAGAGGTAGCATACCATATTGGCGCACATAAAGAGGGTAAAAGAGCAAAAACTTTTGTTTACAGAATTCACGAAGAGCCCAACATAGATAAAATAAATGCACTACGCTCATTTATTGCTCACTTAGGATATAAAATGAGGCCTACTAAAACGCCTAAAGAGCTCTCACACGAACTAAACTCACTCTTAGAAACAGCAAAAGGGAAGCCAGAAGAGGGCTCCATTGAGATAATGACTCTACGCTCAATGGCAAGAGCTCGCTACTCCACAGAAAACATGGGACACTATGGCCTAGCCTTTGACTACTATACACACTTTACCTCTCCAATAAGGCGCTATCCAGATATGATGGTTCATAGGATGCTTGCCCACTATTTAGATAAAGGCAAATCTTTAGATAAAAAGAGTAATGAAGAGAAGTGTATTCACTCAAGTGAGAGAGAACAACTTGCCACCGAAGCCGAAAGATCTAGCATTAAATATAAAATGGTAGAGTTTATGAAAGATAAAATTGGCAACGAATATAATGGTAATGTAAGTGGAGTAACAGACTGGGGAATGTTTGTAGAGTTAGAAGGAACAAAAGTTGAGGGTTTAATCTCTCTTAGAGACATTAAAGAAGATTACTTTGTTTATGACGATGAGGCATTGGCTTTAACTGGAAAATCTTCTGGAAAAAAATATACTTTCGGATCGCCAGTTAGAGTAAAAGTTGTAAAAGCAAATCTAGAGCAAAAGCAATTAGATTTCTCACTAATATGGGATGAAAACTTTACTCCTCAAAAATCTCAAAAAGGGAGAAGCACCTCTAAGTTTAAAAGTAAAGGCGCTTCTAAAAAAAAAGGGAATAGATCTAAATAGAACTACTCCCTAACGGTTACCGCTACTTAGTGGGTTTCATCTGAATTGTAAAGTGCCTCATTATAGGAAGCTCTTTTGTAATTTCATATCCACTTGTTATTGACTCCCTTCTGTCATATACGTTTTTAAGCGCTGCGGCTATAACATCCATATGATTATTGGTATAAACCCTACGAGGTATAGCTAATCTTAAAAGCTCTAGTTCTGGATAGCGATTTTCTCTTGTATCTGGATCTCTATCTGCCAATAGTGCTCCTATCTCTACTCCCCTAACACCCGCTTCTAAATATAACTCTATCCCTAAGGTTTGAGCTACAAACTGCTCTTTTGGAACATTTGTTAAAATTTTCTTGGCATCTACAAAAATTGCATGCCCCCCAGCAGGCCTTTGGTAAGGAATCCCATACTCATCTAACTTTTGGCCCAAATATGCTACTTGGTTTATACGACTCTCTAAATAATAGAAATCTGTTCCCTCTCTTAGCCCTTGAGCAAGAGCATTCATATCTCTACCAGACATACCTCCATAAGTAATATACCCTTCAAACATAATAGTATACATTTGACACTTTTGCCAATCTTCTTCATCTTTAAATGCTAGAAAACCACCCATATTAACAATAGCATCTTTTTTAGAAGACATTGTCATAAAGTTGGCATAACTAAACATCTCCTGGCAAATATCTACTATGCTCTTATTTGAATAACCCTCTTCACGGGTCTTGATAAAATAGGCATTCTCTGCAAAGCGAGCAGAATCGAAAAGAACCTTAATATCATATTTTTTAGCTAGAACAGAAACCCCTTTAATATTTTCCATTGAAACAGGCTGACCACCCGCTGTATTGTTTGTAACTGTTAAAACAATGCATGGGATTTTCTCTTTTGGATATTTTTTAAGAACATCTTCTAGCTTTTGAAGGTCTATATTTCCTTTAAAGGGAGCCTCTGCGGTAGTATCCTTAGCAACATCTACTGTACAATCTATTGCATGTGCTTTACGAAACTCTATATGCCCTTTAGTTGTATCGAAATGTGAATTACCTGGTAAAATATCTCCCGCTTTTATAATTGCAGAGAAAAGAACATTCTCTGCGGCTCTCCCTTGATGAGTTGGTAGAAAGTAGTTAAAACCAGTAATCTCTTTAATACTCTTCTCTAGATTATAGTAAGATCTAGACCCAGCATAACTCTCATCTCCTTCCATAGCGGCTGCCCACTGTTTGTCACTCATGGCACCCGTTCCCGAATCTGTTATCAAATCAATAAAAACATGATCGCTTTTAAGATTGAATAAATTGTAATGAGCCTCTTTAATCCAAGACTCTCTCTCTTGGCGAGTACTCCTACGAATAGTCTCTACCATTTTAATTTTGTACGATTCTGCGAAAGGAAGTTTCATTTTATTATATTTTATTATTAATAGCAACAAAGTTGTAAATTTATAGAGATTTAACCAAAAAAAAGCCACCCAATTGGGTGGCTTTCTTTATAGATAATCTTAATTATTTTCTCTTTTTAGAAACAGGCTTTTTAGAAAGCTCTTTCTTGCCTACTGTCTTAGCATATAAGTCATATACAACAGGAGACGCAATAAACATAGAAGAGTATGTACCAACTAAAATACCTACACTTAATGCAACAGCAAATCCTCTAATAACCTCTCCACCAAATATTGCTATTGAAAGTAGCACAACCATAGTTGTTAAACTGGTATTAAATGTTCTAGAGAGAGTGCTATTAAGTGCATCATTAATATTCTCTTTAAGTTCACGCTTAGGATAAATAACCCTGAATTCACGAATACGGTCAAATATTACCACAGTATCGTTTATAGAGTAACCTATAATTGTAAGAATTGCAGCAATAAAGGTTTGGTCTACATCTAAACTAAAAGGGAGTATTCCGCTAAATATTGCAAAAAATCCTAAGGTGAAAATAGCGTCGTGCAGTAAAGCAATCAAGCCACCTGTACCCCATGTCCAGTTACGGAAACGTGCAGCAATATAGGCGAATATAGCTATAAGAGCAATTATTACAGCTATTAGAGCATCTCTCTTAATATCATCTGCAATAGTAGGTCCAACTTTTTCTGAACTCACAATTCCGTTTGGATTATCTGTTGTTGCGGTAAAGTCTTCTAAAGACATCTCATAAGAGAACATCCCTTTCAAAGCGTTATATATTTTACCATCTACAATAGCGTCTGTCTCCTCTGAGTTATCTTCTATCATATACTTGGTAGTAATTTTCATTTGACTACCCCCTCCAAACTGCTTCACCTCTATAGATTCGTCGAACTCATCTAAAAGAACTGTTCTTGCATCTGCTACAGTAACCTCCTGGTCAAAGCGAACAACATAAGTTCGGCCTCCAGTAAAGTCTACTCCATAAGTAAACCCTTTACCAAATATAAACCCTAGTGAAATAACAATAACAGCTATAGAGAAGATGTAGGCATATTTGCGAATACCTACAAAATCTATTTTTGTGTTTTGAAGGAAATTACGAACAATGTTATTATCGAATGTAATATTCTTGTTTTTATTAAGCCTCCAGTCAAATAGTAATCTTGTTATAAAGATAGAGGTAATAAGAGAGGTAATAATACCTATAACCAAAGTAGTAGCAAACCCTTGAACAGGGCCTGAACCAAATATAGCTAGCACAATACCTGTTATAATAGTGGTAAGGTTACCATCTACAATTGCCGAGTATGCATTTTTATAACCGTCTGTAACTGCTAGTCTTAAAGCTTTCCCAGCCCTAAGCTCCTCTTTTATACGCTCATATATAATAACGTTGGCATCTACCGCCATACCCAATGTGAGCACAATACCAGCAATTCCAGGCAGAGTTAGCACTGCACCAAAAGAGACTAATGCTCCCATTAAGAAGAGTACGTTTGTCAATAGTGCTACGTTAGCCACCATACCTGCTCCATTATAGAATAGAAGCATATATATTAGCACTAAAAGAAACGCTATAACAAATGAGATAAGACCTGCATTTATAGATTCGCTACCAAGGCTTGGTCCAACAACTGCTTCCTGAATAATTCTTGCAGGAGCGGGTAGTTTACCAGATTTAAGCACGTTTGCTAAGTCATCTGCCTCTGTTACTGTAAACTGCCCAGAAATTTGTGAACGGCCTCCAGAAATTTCTGAATTAACTCTTGGGTATGAATAAACTAAACCATCTAAAACAATGGCAATTGAGCGCCCTATATTATTTGCAGTCATACTTGCCCAAACTCTAGAACCCTCGGCATTCATAGCCATATCTACTTCTGGCTGGCCACTAGTTGGGCCAAACGCTTTTGAAGCATCTGTAATAACACCACCATCTAGAGGAGCTTTACCGTCTCTAGTAGTAGATTTTATTGCTATTAGTTCAAATATAATTCCAGCATCGTCAACTGGTTTAACACCCCACATAAGTTTAAGATCTGGAGGTAAAATAGAGAGAACCTGGTTAGATCTAAGCCACGCACCTATCTTAGCAGTATCGCGGTAGTGAGCACGCCCAACTACTGGACCAGGCATAAGCTGGCCTTGCGCTACACTTGGGTTCAAAGCAAAGAAAAATGGATTTTGCTCTGCTATTTTAGCATCGGCACCAGAGAGTGAATCTTCTTGCTGTATTTCGCTAAGCAACTCATCTGCCTCTGTTTTTGTAGGATCCAACGCTTGGGCCTCATCTGCAGTAGTTTCAGTAGCTGTCTCTTTTTCTAGCTCCTCATCTTTTTGAAGGTCTAGCATCTCTTTAACAGCAGTATTAACCTCTACTAAGAATGGATATACTTCTGAGTTTTCGTAGGTTTCCCAAAACTCTAATGATGCTGTTCCTTGCAAAAGCTTACGCACACGTGCAGGCTCTTTAACACCAGGAAGCTCTACTAAGATTCTACCTGTACCACCAATTTTCTGGATGTTCGGCTGAGATACTCCAAAACGGCGAATACGGTTACGTAGAACATTAAAAGAGTTAGATATTGCGCTCTCAGACTCTTGGCGAATAACTTTAAGAACCTCGGCATTAGTTGTTTCTGGTTTGATTCTGTCTCTCATCTCGTAAGTTCCAAAAACCTGAGACATTCTCTGGCCAGGAGCTACCTCTTCCCAAGCCTCTCCAAAAAGATTTATAAAATCTGTCTTAGATGGAGATAAATTACTTTTAGCAACCTCCATTGCTTGTAAAAAGAGTGGGTTTTCACTATTTTCAGACAATGATATTACTAATTCAGGAACGCTCACCTCTAACATTACGTTCATACCACCCTTGAGATCTAGACCAAGATTAATCTCTTTTTCTTTTATCTCTTTGTAGGTAAAGCCTAGAAAAACCTTCTCTGCAGTAATTGAGTCGATATAATATCTCTCTTTTACTCTCTCTAATGAGTCAAGATAAAAAGCTTTGTCTAGGTCAGATATTAAACTGAACGCAGGGGAGCTCTCTTCAAGCTCAACAGCATGTTGTGCATACTCTTTTGCTTTACTCTCCTGATGTTTTGTAGCCCAGGTAAATGATAATTGATAGATACAGGCTAACGCGATCAAAATTGCCACTAATCTTATGGCGCCTTTACTTTGCATGGATTATTTTGTTTAAATTATATAATTCAACGAAAATTAGAGGACAAAAGTACAATTTTTTCCCAAAATATAAAGAAATTAGTACTTTTGTTATACTATATATTTAGTAATGTATGAAAAAGTCTATATTCTTGCCTCTGGTTTTTATTTTTGTTGGGGCAGTTGCAGTGGGGCAGACAACAGACAGTATTTCAAAATTACAAAAAGCAAAATCTTTCCAAAAAGGATATCACTTCAATGAAGCAATAGCTTTATATAAAGATATTCTACGAGAGAACAGAGATTCGCTTTTTCAACTTGAAATCAACTCCTTAATAGCAGAAAGCGAAAATGGGATAAATATGCTCCAATATGCAACTCGGCCCACCGTCTCTGGTAAAACTAATTTACCTGCTAGAGATTTTTTTCTCTACTACCCAGGTAGTCACAAGTGGGTAGCAATTCCCGATTCTGTAACAGCCCTAACCTCGGCAACCCAACGCCCCATATCTACAAACAGCTCCTCTGAACACAATCTGCTTCCTCTCTCGTTAAATAAATATTTATCTAGCAACGTACTATTCTACCGAAACGGCGTTAATTTACTCTATTTTTCTGCACCAAACAAAAATGGAGATATGGATATTTATAAAATCTCTCAAGTAGATGGAGATGTATGGTCTAGCCCAGAGCCTCTTGGAGATCTTATTAACTCCTCTGGAGACGAAATCTTACCAGTTATTAGCCCAGATGGGGAAAAACTATTTTTCTCTTCAAATGGACATTATGGAATGGGAGGGTTCGATCTCTATGTTAGCAATTGGAACGAAAAGAGAAAAGAGTGGGAACTTCCCCAAAACATGGGCTTCCCCTTCTCTTCTGTAGAAGACGATTTGCTCTTAATGCACAGCCAAGATGGGCTCTACACATATTTAGCGTCTAATAGACACTCTTCATCTGAAGACTCAATAACTCTTTACCGCTTAGATTATGAGTCTAATCCTATTAATAGAGCTGTCTCTTCAATTCAAGAGGCTACTCAAATTGCAGCCCTTAATGTTAGAGAAAAAATTTCTATAGAAGAGCCTGTCCAAAAGAAAGATGTTATGACCACTCCTGAAACTGAGGAGTACACAAAAATTATATTGGAGGTAAAAAAAGTACAAAGAGGGATAGACAGCCTATCAAAAGAAATTACCTCTTCTAGAGAACTCTACAATACTCTTACAGACCCCGCAGATAGAGGTATGCTAGAGAAAAAAATATCTGAAGCAGAATTTGAGTTGATAGATATGCAATCTCTATTACGTTCAGCAAATGAAATTGCCCAAAAGAGAGAGATGGATTTTCTAAGCCGAGGTACACTTATCCCACGTAGAGAGGAGTTTATAGCCACCCCTAAAGAGTCTATTGATACAGTACCAGACTCAAAGCCATTCCTAACCGAAAGAGCTAACCTTGCTCCATTTCCAAATATTACTCTTTTAAAGCCTATAGAAGTTTTCGATTACTCGTTTAGAGTTAGTGATGAGTCTGAAATGGCTCAAGACCACACAATACCAGATGGTCTAGTTTATAGAGTTCAACTCTTTGCTGTTGTATCTAAAAATAAAAATCTAAAATCTTTTAGAGGGTTACGTCCTATTTTTGAAAAACAGAACTCTTCTGGCCGTTGGATCTACTATGCAGGTCAATTCTACGATTATAAAACTGCATCGGAAGCACTTACCGTAGTTAGAAGATCTGGATTCCCCTCATCTATTTTAGCTGCCTTTAATAACGGAAAAAGCATCTCTATAAAAAATGCTCGCATATTAGAGAGAACAGAGGTAGCTGAAGTGAGTTATCAAGTGAAAGCAGCAGGGTACCCTGCAGGTATTCCACAACCTGTGCTAGACCTTATTAGAGAAAATACAGATAAAGATATTGCAAAGAAAGTAGTTAGCGGGCGAGATATTTACTATATTGGTCCTTTCAATACTAAACAAGAGGCAGATCAAATTGTAACTCTCTTAAATAGTATCGGATCTGAAAATGTCTCAGTGATAGAAACAGAGACTTGATTATAAAAAGAGACCAACATTAGATAAGGAGAGAACATTATTTAACATCAAATAACAATGGCACTAATAATAACGCTTATAGCAATAGGACTTTTATTGCTAGCAATAGAGCTCCTTATAACACCTGGGTTTGGATTACCTGGAATCTTAGGCCTAGTCTCTATTATAGGGTCTGTAGTACTCTCTTTCATAGAGTATGGTCACACAACTGGGCTAATAGTCCTTGGAGTAGTAATAGTTATTCTTTCTGTTTGTACCTGGCTTATACTTCGCTCCAATACCTGGAAAAACATCTCTCTCAAAGAGAGCATTAGCTCCAGAACAGGTAGCTCCCCACAAGATAAAGGCCTTACAGTAGGCATTAAGGGAGTAGCAATAAGTAGATTATCTCCCTCTGGAAAAGCTAGGTTTAACTCTCACGATATAGAGGTTTGGTCACAATCTGGTGTAATTAATAATGGCACCCTAATAGAAATTGTAGATATAGATGGGAGGAAAATAACTGTAAAACAAAAAGAGTAAAAATATATTTTAGTCTTAACACAATAAACAAATAAATTATGGAAAGTATTACCGTTTTTCTGGTATGGATAGGAATATCCCTTGTGGGACTCACAATACTGTTGTGGTTCTTTCCTGTAACCCTATGGTTTCAGGCACAAATTTCGGGAGTGAAAATGTCTCTCCTACAATTAGTACTAATGCGCTGGAGAAAAGTTCCTCCTGGAACCATTGTTATGGCAATGATTACAGGAACCAAAGCTGGTCTAGACCTTAACTCCAACGAACTTGAAGCCCACTTCCTTGCAAAAGGAAATGTATTAAAAGTTGTAAACGCCCTAGTTTCTGCAGACAAAGCCAATATAGAGCTCGATTTTAAAATGGCTGCAGCCATAGACCTTGCTGGCCGAGATGTCCTAGACGCTGTTCAAATGTCTGTAAACCCTAAAGTAATTACCACTCCACCCGTTACAGCTGTTGCAAAAGATGGTATTCAGCTAATTGCAAAAGCACTCGTAACTGTTCGTGCAAACATAAAACAATTGGTTGGAGGAGCAGGTGAAGAGACCGTTCTTGCCCGCGTAGGCGAAGGGATTGTATCTAGTATAGGGTCTGCCGAATCACACAAAAGTGTTTTGGAAAACCCAGACTCAATCTCTAAAGTAGTTCTAAACAAAGGCCTAGACGCTGGCACAGCATTTGAGATTCTCTCAATTGACATTGCAGATATAGACATAGGACGTAACATAGGAGCAGTTCTCCAAATGGACCAAGCCAATGCCGATAAAAACATTGCTCAAGCCCGTGCAGAAGAGAAGCGCGCAATGGCAGTAGCTCTAGAACAAGAGATGAAAGCCAAAGCACAAGAAGCCCGCGCCAAAGTAATTGAAGCAGAAGCACAAATACCAATGGCAATGGCAGAAGCATTCCGTGCTGGCAACATGGGTATAATGGACTACTACAAATTCCGCAACATTCAAGCAGACACAGAAATGCGCGATAACATAGCCAAGCCTAAAAAATAATCTTATACAAAGTATTTGCACAATAAAAAGAATTTGTATCTTTGCAAACCCTGTGACCCCGGTTACAGGGTTTTAATAATTGAACAATTGGTGAGGTGGGTGAGTGGCTGAAACCAGCAGTTTGCTAAACTGCCGAGCTCGCAAGGGCTCCGGGGGTTCGAATCCCCCTCTCACCGCCAAAGAAAAAAAGCAAGCCCGCAAGGGCAAGCAAAAAAAACAAAAACCGCTCAAGCTCGCTTGAAAGCGGTTTTTTTATTTTGCCCAAACGGCCCCAGCCGTGAAAGCTTTTTTTCTTTGAAGCACCCCAAATTGGGGATCACGAAGCGTTAGCGAAGTAATCCCCAATGCTACAAGAAAGTTTAGATAATCTAATTTAACTATAAGTCTTCAATTGCTAAATCAGAGATGATATTTTAGAAAAGGCCTCTTTAAACGAATCTTTTGCTGAAGAAAAAGTACTTTTCACCTCTTCCCACTTTTCTTCAGAAGAATTGATAAGTGCATCATATTTAGCTTGGAGTTCTTTTTTCTTGATCTTTAAGTTGTTAAGCTTTGCCTCATACTCTGCTTTGGTATCACCCTTAACTTTATCTTTTTTAGCTTCCAATGCATCAATTTTTGCGAAAATATCATCAATGCTATTTTTTGCTTTCGTTTTGAAATGTTCTTTGCTCATAATGCTAGTTATTAAGTTATTAAATGCCTCACCAAAATAATGTTGAATATTTATTTTGTATTTTGGATAGTTAAATCTTTAAAAGCTTTGCCTAGTTCTTTAATATCGTAACTAAACTCTTTTTTAAATGCATCCCATTTATCCTGCCCATCATCTTTATAATCAGCTAACTTCTTTTTTAATTCGCTATTTTTATTTTCGAGTTCAAGTAACTTTTTATCATAGTCAGCATTGATATCTCTTTTTTTGCTGGCCAATACAGCTTTAAAATCTGCAATATTTTTTTCTTGAACAATAATAATTTTATGAGCTTCTATTTTAAATTGCTCATAATTACTAATGGTATCTAGTCTAATCTGGTATAACTCTTTTTTAGAATCTGCTAAATCTTTTTTGACATCTTGTACTTTGTCTTCTGCATTTTCCACTTTTTGGGCTCTCGACTTACACCCTGAAAGCATTGTTAGAGAAATCAAAAAGATACTCGTTATGTATAAAATTGGAATTTTCATGATTGTAATTTTTAATTAAGTTTATATTGGTTCTATCGCATCATTTGAATTCGTAATTCTCACCCCTTGGTACAGTACTAATTGTGCATATATGCTATATTTAATTTTATTAATAACATTAATATGGTTCCTTAATAAAAGAAACACCGCACGCCTTACGCGCAAAAATAAGCAATTAGAAGCCTTGGTTGCTATGCACACCCAAAATATATCTAAGCAAAAGGAGATGCTACAAAATCAAGCAGAAGAGCTTTCTGAAAGCAACAAGAAACTTGAACAACTCAATGCAACTAAAGATAAATTTTTTGCCATCATATCTCACGACCTTAAAAGCCCTTTCAATAGCATCTTAAACTTAACCGAATTACTAATAACTGATTACGATAACCTTGACAACACTCAGAAAAAAGAGATTTTAGGTTCTTTAAATAAATCATCTCAACTAGCATTTGAATTACTAGAAAGTTTACTTACCTGGGCTACATCACAGTTAGGCAAAATAGCAATATCTCCAGAGCTTTTAAACTTAAAGAAGCTAGTTGAAACAAGTATTACCCCATATAAACAACTTGCTTCTGAAAAAAAAATTGAGATTTCAATAAATATTCCTTCCGATACTAAGCTTACAGTAGATAAAAACTCTGCAATTGCAATTATAAGTAACCTAACAAATAATGCTATCAAGTTCACTCCAGAGGGAGGAACAGTTACAATCAACTATCACCAGAAAGGAGATAATATAGAGCTGCACTTTATAGACACAGGCGTTGGAATAGACCCAGACATTATGGACAACCTTTTCAAAATAGATAAAATAACAACAACTAAAGGGACTAATAACGAAGAAGGCACAGGTCTTGGACTAATTCTATGCAAAGAGTTTGTTAATAAAAATGGTGGAGAGATTTCTGTAATAAGTGAAAAGGGAAAAGGAAGTAATTTTATTGTCTCTCTTCCAAATTAGATAATTTACTGCTGATCTATAGGCTCTTCTATATCGCATTTTTCCATTGTAATATTAGCAAATGCAAAGAAAATTTCAATAAACAATGTAATCCAACATAATATAGCAAAAATAAAATAGTCTTTAGTAGCAACTCCTATATTAGCATAAATAAATACAGCACTACTATTCCAAGGAATTAAGGGAGCAGTTAGTGTACCTCCTGTCTCTAGGGAACGAGTTAAATTTTTAAGTTTCAAATTTAAATATTCAAACAATAATTTGCGCCATTTCTATTTAAACTAAAATATTTCTACCTTTATACAAAGCATAAATTTAAATATAAATCAACATATTATGAGTAAAAGAGTAGCAACACAAGTTATAAGAGGCCAACACGCTATTGATGGTGCTGGGGTCCATTTAAGAAGGGTATTGGGTCCAAAAAACATTAAAGATTTTGATCCCTTTTTAATGCTAGATGGTTTTGACTCCTTAGATCCAAAAGATTATATCAAAGGATTTCCTTGGCATCCACACAGAGGAATTGAGACTATAACCTATCTAATTAAAGGCAAGATTGAACATGCCGATAGCCTCAAAAACAAAGGGACCATTTATGATAGAGAGTGCCAGTGGATGACAGCTGGCTCTGGTATTATTCACCAAGAAATGCCTAAACCATCTGAAAGAATGTTGGGGTGCCAGCTTTGGCTTAACCTCCCTGCAAAAGACAAAATGACAACTCCAGCTTACGGCGATATAACTCAAGACAAGGTTACTACGGTAGAAGAACAGAATGCTACTATAAGAATATTAGCAGGTACATACAAGGGAAATAAAGGAGCGTTTGAAGGGAAATATGTAAAGGTTAAATATATAGATGTAGAATTGGCTCCTAATTGTACATGGGACTATAACGAAACCCCTAACAATGAAACCCTATTTATCTATCTCTTAGATGGGACACTTGCCGTAGATGATACTCTTTCCAATTTTGAGAGCAAATCGTGTGCTGTTCTATTTACTTCGGCAGATAAAAACCAGACAACCAACAATACAGTTACTGTTCGTTCTGGAAAAGAGGGAGCAAGGTTTGTACTGTTGGCAGCAAAGCCATTAAATGAGCCCGTTGCCTGGGGAGGTCCAATAGTAATGAATACAAATAAAGAGTTAGACATTGCTTTTGAAGAGTTAGATAAAGGAACATTTGTTAAACACTAAATTATACAACTATGAAAAAAAAAATCTGGCATATCTGAATCTGTACTTCTCAAGAGTGGTTTTAAACGAAAATTTAGTTTGTACGAGCTTTATCGCTCTTTTGTATACGCTCCACGTGCCGCCTCAAAATTGATAGGAAATAGAAAAACAAAATTACTAGACCCCCATTTTATAGAGCGTTTACAATTAGCTGTAACCGAAGTGAACGGTTGCGCAGCCTGCTCATATCAACATACACAAATGGCTTTAGAGCAAGGAATGAGCAACGAAGAGATAACAAGCTTTCTAAGCGGAGACGGTAGCTTCACTAAGCCAGAAGAGGCTAAAGCTATAATGTTTGCTCAACACTTTGCAGATTCAAGAGGGTTTCCTAAGAAAGAGACCTACGACTCTATTGTCAAAGAGTATGGAGAGAAAGAGGCGCGCATAATTCTCTCGGCAGCCCAAGTAATGATTGCAGGAAACATGTACGGTATTCCCTTTAGCGCATTTCTATCTAGACTTCATGGGAAACCATATAAAGGGAGCTCTCTGTTTTACGAACTAGGAATGCTCATCGTAGGAGTTTTATGTTTACCATTTGCAATCATTCATGGCTTTTTAAGAGCTTTGGTTGGGTTACCAAATAAGAGATTTGACAAAAGTACAACTTAAATTCAAAGTCAGGTAAATAATTGAAGATCTATTAATTAGCGTAATAACAGGCTACTGCTTAAACTCTGCTATAGCTTCCTTTAACTTTACCCAATAGCCAGGAGTTCTATCTACTCCCTCCAAAGAGAAGAGGCAAACCCCATTTGAACCACCCTCACGAGCGTAACCGAAAAATTCCGAAATCCTATCTGCTGGTACATGCCCCACAAACAGACCAGACGTTAAAACCCCTTGGTTTCCTGCAGTCTTTAGAGCCTCTACTCCTTCACGAGTAGCCGTCAAAACCGACTCATCTTCCCACCCATAGAATTTATGATAAATCATAGGTAAAAAAACATCCACATTTTTAAAATTAGCCCAATCTTGTCTGACAAGCTTTTTAGACTCCTCTGGTGAAGCAAAAACTGCAGCAGAAGAGACTTTTCCATATACCTTAATCTGGGCGGCCACCTCACTAGCCATATTGGCAAGAGCGTCCCACCTATACTGCATCCACTCTTGGTTAGATGTAGGGTCTTCTAAATCCATTGGATCAATCCCACTTAGCTCCTTAAACTTAGTCCTACAAACCTCACAATAACAAAAATCCCACAAAGGATATACTTTATCTTGAACAACATTTCGGGACTCATGCAATCCATAAGGTAAAATAGCATCGGGGTAACGTATAAAGTCTAAATGAACACCAGCCAAACCCTCAATTTGAGCCAATTCAGAAACCCGCTCCTTTAAATATTGAATAGTGGTAGGCCGAGATGGGCAAAGCCAACGGTAGTGTTCTCTGTTATAGAGTTTAATGTCCAAACAAGATTCGCCCAAAGCATTCACCTGATACCATTCTGGGTGAGCATTTCTAAGACTCATCTCTGTTCTATTAGTAGTCCAAATCCAAGCATGCAGTTCAATATCATACTTTTGAGAAAATTGCAATGCTGTTTCAATAATAAAGATAGCAGCACTATCTCTAAACGAAGTAGAATCGCCCAACACCTCTGGGTACCCACCGTGACACTCTAAAATAATGGCATCTATACCTGCATTAGATGCCTCAGAGAAATAGTGATCCCACTTATCTGGAGTCATTGTTGTTTTACCAGACATCCAGGCCCATACCTTTTTGTTGTTATCATCTTGCTTTTTACAAGCAACCAAACTAAAAACCAACAGAAAAACCAAAAAGATTCTCTTAAAATAGATGTTTAAAAGCATTTTAGGTGGAGTCATAATTAACATATTTAAGTAAAAAATCAAAGGAAATATATAAGGTAAATATAATTAAAATAGCGCATAACTCTACTCTTATTAAATAATTTTTGGACTTTTCGAAAAACTGTTTATCTTTGCACTCCCTTTGAAATACGAGGGGAACGTTCTTAAAATTATTTTCGGGGTGTGGCGCAGTTGGCTAGCGCACCTGCTTTGGGAGCAGGGGGTCCTCCGTTCGAGTCGGAGTACCCCGACATAAAAAAGGTGTTAAAAATTTCTTTTTAACACCTTTTTTATTTTATCGATATTTTCAACTGGCAACCAATCGGGGATCACGAACAAAAGTTGGGGGATAGAAATTTTACGCATAAATTTTAGCATTAAATGATTCAATTTTAGAATTGAGTTAATTTAATTGTATCTAATCTCCTTAACCTCAAGATCCAACCACGTCCAGTCACCTTCATCTAGCTTCCAAGTAGCTGCCATTTTTACAGGAATTTTTACGCCATTCTTAACTGCATGTTCGCTCACGTTAATTTCCCATTCATGACGTTTTGCATTTGGCTCGTTGCCTTTGTAGCGTAGGGCACTGTATCTGATAAAATCACCTTTTTTATTGAAATGGAAGGTTCCTGACCCTTTTGTTCCCATGTATTCCATTGTTGCTTTTGCTGTGAAAGCATCAATCTCTTCCCAAGTGATATATGAGCTCAATGCAGCAGTTGGAAACCAAACAATTTCACCTAAATAACGCTGTAAAGTACCCTCATCCATCTTTACTCCTTTTTCGTTTACAACATTAAAAAGAGAAAATATTTTTATTAGCATTTCCCCTTTTCCGTCAAAAAATTTATCCCTCCCAATTATTTTGAGAAATGGTAATATGTTCATTTTCACTTTCCAAATAAAAGCAGGAGCTTCTATGGAAAAACACTGCTCGGCTGTGATACTGTTCCACTTCTGCTGTTCTGGATTCATTTTCATTTTGGCTTCTTGTTTTAGCCAAACAAAATAGATTTTTTCTTTACCCACAACTCCCGAACTTTTCAACCAATTAGAGACAGGCAGTGGTAACTCAAAAAGTTGTTCCAATCTTACTTTAGAGGTTGCATAACTATCTGATTCCCCTCTCATCCCAGAAATCTCATTTAATATTCTCCTATTAAAAACAGAGTGAGATATCCAGCAAATAGCAAAAAAAATAATAATTGCACACAAGAGTGTTAAAAAAAAGTACTTCATTTTATTAATTTTTATAATTTTAGAGTAATGCAGTTTTTTACCATCAATGATTTATATACACTTGAAAAACAATAGGCAGTAGTATATTTCTGTTCGTTTTGTAATACAACCAGTTCATAATTAAAACAAATGGAATCAAACTCACCACAAAATTGATGGAATAGAGCGTGCCCGATTCTACAAGATTACTATGGTAGTAATCTTTAATAAACGACAACGGAAAATGCCAAAACGCCCAATAAACTGCAAATATAAGCGAGGCATTAAATAAATTAAAACGCGAAACCAGGCTGTCGGTTCCGTAAGAGTGCCATGCCAACTCCTCAAGCATTGGAGATGCAATCAACAAAAACCAAACAGGAAATAGTGCAGAGGTAAAAGTAAATGAACCTCGCAATTCAAACTGACTTGCACTATATCCAAAAAAGAGGGATATTGCCTGAGCACAAAGGATACTAAACAGCATCAGAAAAAATGCAATAAGAATGTATTCATGTTTAATATTCCTGAAATTTAAAAAACGTCCTAAAAAATCTTTTCTCTGTTCTTTATCTGGCAGCATATAAAAAAGCGCAATGATTACTGGAGCAAGCAAACCTGTAAAAATAATTATACCTGTTGCTCTCTCTAAGATAGAAGAGAATGGAGTAATATGACTTAAATAAGCACCTATAAACCATAAGAACCATGGAATTGTCATAGATAATAAATAGAAATCAAACGGATTCTTATATTTTTTTGCAAATAAAAGTGAAATAGCAAAACCAATCGCTTAAACGTATAGGTTTAAACTCATATAAGGGCTTAACCTATATGTCTATACTTTTGGTTTAAGGTCTTAATTCTAATTTACTCCAATGCTTTAGACAAAAATTTAGAAGGAGTTACTCCTTTTTGCTTTTTGAAAATATTATTGAAAGAAGATTTGGAATTGAACCCAGAATCAAGTGCCAAAGCGAGCAAACTGAAATTTTTATTTTTGCTGGCTTTTTCTATAAATTCCTGAACTCTATAACTATTTACAAAATCATGAAAGTTAACCTGTGCCTCCTGATTGATTATCTGCGAAAGCAGGTTTGGTGATATATCCAGTAGTTTAGCCAATCTAGACAAGCTGAGTTGGGGGTCTAGATAGGGCTTTTGTTCATCCATAGTTTTTAGCAATGTTGCATACAATTTACTGGCAACATCCTTTACCATGCCTGAATTTTTATACTTTTCAAGTGATTCAGCTTTCTCTGTACCTGAGTTTGTTGGCATTGAATTGTTTGTAAAAATATTTTCTTGTTTGATCCCAAAATATCCTATATAAAAAACAAATCCAATGATTATAAGGTAAATAATATAATCTGCATTAAATGAAAACTGAACTCCAAACGCATCGCGTGATACAACAATTATTATAGCAGAGAAAAAGAGGGCTCCTATACTCAAAATACAATTGTGCAACCATTTAATGTTAATCCCTTCATTATAAGAAAAACAGTTGTCAATTTTGCGCTGGTGCTTACGAGTAAGTTGGTAAGATAGAATGGAGTAGCTTATACCTGATATTAGAATTACTACAAGCAAAACCAAGGCGAAAACGCTGAAGTCTGTTATTTCTCCTCTATCTAACATCTTTTTTTCTTCTGTTGTGTAAAAGAAAAAAAAGTTAAACATATATAAATATGCTGCAATAGCTGGAATAAAATGCAAGTAATCAATCGTCCGTACTTTTTGATCGTTGCGTAAGGAATATAGAGTGTATAAAAATAGCATTGGCCCGTGAAGTAGAGGAAAAGGAACAGTGGTACCAATGAGATGTGGGTAAATCTGCCAACACCCTATTAAATTAAAATAGTAACCCAATAAATGAATACCAATAATGGTTAGCCAAATAGAGAGTATCTTATCGGTTAGTGCTTTATTCTTTTTAGTCAGCAGTAAAAAAGCGATAAAGAATGACAGAAATATACCACTAATCAATATTACTTCCATAATAATTCCTCTATTTTTTAAATATAGAGTATGCAAAACTCTATATTAATGTCATTGAAGTGCAAAAATACAAACCCTTTCACAAATTACCAATATTTCTAAAAGTGGAGTCTTATAGGTTTTGAAAGTTTTAAAAGCGATAAAATATGGGAGGTTAATAGCTCCATTTTCATTTGGCCCACAATTTCACTATTTTCGTACATTCAAATCTCTTTGAGTGATTCTCAATCTCACTTAATGCTAAACTCAATAAACCCTAAATTAAAGCAATGAAAATTACAACACTTATAGACAATTTAGTATACCCCAGGAATTTACTAGCTGAGCATGGGCTCTCATTTTATATTGAGGTAGGCAATGCATTAAATCAAAACGCGATTGATTTGGACAGGAATATTCTTTCTCAAAAGGTAGGCAACAATATATTCAAAAGAGCTGTAAATAAAATTTTGTTTGATTGTGGACAGAGCTCTATTTTCGCTCAAAATGCTCATAATCTAGGAATAGATCTTAAGGAAATTGATACTGTGATTATTAGTCATGGCCATTATGATCATACTGGTGGGTTAGAGAGATTTCTTGAGATAAATAAAACGGCAAAGATTTATATCAAACAAGAGGCTCTTTTAGAGAAGTTCAATCACCGCCGCTATATTGGAGTACCAAAAGAGTTATTTAATAGCGAGGTGGCAACAAACCAAGATTTAACTAGTGGTAACGAAATAAAAATAGGCCGAGAGTTAATAATCGATCCAGAAAGGGTGGTTTTTCCAACGGAACAAATTACTCAAATTTGCGAATCATTATATCTTGTCTCATTCTAAGATATCTAAAACTAAAGTAGATGATCAAAAGAAAAAGTATATACTCCAAATTTATATTGATGATTACATATTCAGGGGTGATTCTACTTTTATTATCTATAGCAATAGTTACTTTACATCGCAAGCAAGCAAAAATTATTTTTGAAAAGTCCCAATCTGCCTTTACAAATGAAATAAACTCTCTTTTTGATCTTAAACAAAGAGTAATGCAGCAAGTCATTTTAGACTATGCATATTGGGACAATTTTGCCAATGCCCTTAATAATAACACAACACTAGAATGGATTAAAGCTAATATCACTCCAATACTGCAAAAATACGATTTTAACTATGTATCTGTATATGATAAAAACTATCAGTTGCTATACAACTACAATTCAGACACTTTAAATATACCTAACGTTACAAATAGAGAAGTACTGCAAAGGCTCTCTAAAGAGAAAACATTAACATACTTCTCTAAGACAAAGAGTGGCTTTATAAAGATTTTCTCTGCCTCGGTACACCAAACTAACGACATTCATTTAAAACAAACAGAACCTAACGGATATTTAATTTTTGGTAAACTTTGGGAAGAGCAAAGTAATCCAGAGTTTTTCAAAACCACCACCTCTAAATTTTCTACAATAGAGAAGTTGCCAGAAAAAGAGACCTGTTTAAAAAAAAACTACAAAAAACTATATACCTACTATAAATTTAAAGACTGGAAAGAGCAACATATTGGAGGTATATGGTTTATTAAAGAGAATTATGCTTGCAGGCTATATGACCAAATTTCTCTTTACATGTTTCTTATAGTGTTAACCTCTATACTCATTATATGGATTATCTTACGTCAATCAATAAAGAACTGGGTAATAAAGCCTCTAACTTTAGTCGAAAAAATATTTGAAAGTGAAGAGAGCGACGATATAGCCAAGCTTCAAAGTTCGTCAAGCGAATTCTCTAATATAGCACTACTTTTCAAACGTTATATTGACCAAAAAATAGAACTGAAATCGGCTAAAGAGCATGCCGAGAATGCCGATATGCTAAAATCCCAATTTATTGCTAATATGAGCCACGAAATATGGACTCCAATGAACGGCATACTTGGATTTACAGAACTATTAAAAGATAACTCAGTTACAGATGAACAAAAAAAACAATATATAGAGATAATCCAAAGTAGCGGAGAGAGAATGATGATGATGATTAATGACATAATCAATATCTCTAAAATAGAGTCGGGTCAAGAGAAGGTAGTTACATCTCCTGTTTCTCTCAAAGAGCTCACTAAAAACATATTATCTTTTTTCCAACTAAAGTCTGTAAATAAAGGGATAAAACTCGAACGCTCCCAAGATACACCAGAAGAAGATATTGTTCTATATACAGACCGCGAAAAACTTTATGGTATACTTAACAATCTCATAAAGAACTCAATTAAATACTCTAACGAAGGTACAATCCGTTGTGGTTACAAAGAGATAGACAATTATGTCCAATTTTATGTTAAAGACCAAGGAATAGGAATGAGTGCTCAAGCTAAATCTAAAATATTCGACAGGTTCTTCCAAGCTGAGACGTCACTAAACAGGAACTACGAAGGGGTTGGCCTTGGGTTATCTATAACAAAGGCCTATGTAGAGCTTCTAGGAGGGGAAATATGGGTAGAGAGCGAAGTTGGAAAAGGTACAACCTTCTACTTTACATTACCAAATGTTTTCATAAACTGAACACGTTCAAACTTGCCTGGGTTCTCAATATTTGCATAGTTGAGCTTACCTTGGAAATCTGCTACTGATTTAAAACCCTGAGTATCCATAAAAAGATTGATATCTGCTATAGATTGTGAAATAGCTGTAGCTCCCTTTTTGTATAGAGCAGTACACATTTGAACAGTAGAAGCACCTGCAAGAATCTGTTTTAATGCAATAGTTCCATTATGAACACCAGTACTAGCACTTAGGTCAATTCCAGGGACTAAAGCCGAAACTATACCCATCCATCTCAATTCACGAAGGCTCTCTTCAGGAGAAGAAAAAGCATCGGCAGGAAACACTCTTACACGTTTAATATCTATATCGGGACTATAAAAACGATTAAACATTACAACACCCTTTGCTCCATGGGCCTTCAACCCATTTACAAAACCAGGTAGGTTAGTAAAAGTAGAAGCAATTTTAACAGCAACAGGTATCTTAATTTGTTTAGAAACTTGCTCAACTACATCTAAATAACCCCTCTCTATATCTGTAGAAGATTTATAGATATCTAAAGGCAACGAATAAATATTGAGTTCCAAACCATCTGCCCCTGCACTCTCTATCTTCTTTGCAAAAGAGGTCCACTCCCCTCCTGAATAGCAATTTATACTCGCAATTACAGGCACAGATACAGTCTCTTTAACATCGCTAACCAACTTAAGGTACCTATCTATTGAGTTTTGCCTTAGATAATGATGCAGATAGTCTGCCGATTCTGGATAGTCATGAGATTGATCGTTTAAAAACTGGGCTTCATTTACAATTTGCTCTTCGAAAAGAGATTTTACAACAATAGCCCCTACTCCAGCTTTATCGAACTCTGCAACTCTATTTAGCTGAGCAGTAAGACCAGAACTAGCAGCAATAATAGGAGATCTCAATTTGAGCCCCATATAATTAACAGATATATCAGACATAATATTAAATTTTTATAGTTTTGCGAAAACAGTTCGGAGAGAGACCTTCTTTTCAATTATATCTCTAACCTCACTAGCAGAGACTCTCTCTTGCTCCATAGTATCTCTATAACGAATAGTTACACTATTATCTTCAATAGTTTGGTGATCAATAGTAATACAGAAAGGTGTTCCAATAGCATCTTGCCTTCTATACCTTTTACCAATGCTGTCTTTCTCGTCGTATTGGCAATTGAAGTCTATCTTAATATTGTCCATGATTTTCTTTGCAATCTCTGGTAAACCATCTTTTTTTACTAATGGTAAAACTGCAAGCTTTACAGGTGCAAGGAAAGCAGGCAACCTTAAGACAACTCTCTCCTCTCCACTCTCTAATTTTTCTTGACAATATGAGCTAGCATATATAGCTAAAAAAGTTCTGTCTAACCCTATAGAAGTCTCTACTACGTATGGTACATAGCTCTCATTGGTTTCTGGATCGAAATATTGAATTTTTTTACCAGAGAATTTCTGATGTTGAGCCAAGTCGAAATCTGTTCTTGAGTGAATTCCCTCTAACTCTTTAAAACCAAAAGGGAAGTCAAACTCAATATCTGTAGCAGCATTCGCATAGTGAGCCAGTTTCTCATGATCGTGGAAACGATATTTATCTTCTCCTAAGCCAATAGCGTTATGCCACTTTAAACGAACCTCTTTCCAATGTTCAAACCATTTTAACTCCTCTCCTGGGCGAACAAAGAACTGCATCTCCATCTGCTCAAACTCTCTCATACGGAAAATAAATTGCCTAGCAACAATCTCGTTTCTAAAAGCTTTCCCAATTTGAGCTATACCGAAAGGAATTTTCATACGAGCTGTTTTTTGGACATTCAAGAAGTTTACAAAAATTCCCTGAGCAGTCTCTGGACGAAGATAAATAAGATTAGTATCGTCGCTAACACTTCCCATTTTAGTAGAGAACATAAGATTAAACTGCCTAACCTCTGTCCAGTTTCTTGAACCAGAAACAGGGCATGCAATATCGCAATCTATAATAAGTTGCCTTACAGCTGTTAAATCATTACTCCCTAAAGCTTCATTCATTCTGCTAGTAACCTCGGCAGCCTTCTTTTTACTCCTTAAAACATTTGGATTGGTTTCACGAAACTGAGCCTCATCAAATTTATGGCCAAACTTCTTACGCCCTTTAACTATCTCTTTCTCTATCTTCTCTTCAATTTTTGTAATATAATCTTCTAATAAAACATCTGCGCGATATCTTTTTTTAGAATCTTTATTGTCAATTAAAGGGTCATTAAAAGCAGTAGTATGGCCAGATGCCTCCCAAATTTTTGGGTGCATAAATATTGCAGAGTCTATTCCAACAATATTTTCATTGAGACGAACCATTGCATCCCACCAATATTTTTTAATATTATTTTTGAGCTCTACACCCAACTGCCCATAATCATATACAGCACTAAGCCCGTCATAGACTTCGCTAGACTGAAAAATAAAACCATACTCTTTAGCATGTGCTATTAAACTCTTAAATAGATCTTCCTGTGTCATAAACCAATAAATTTACAAAAAGCAAAATTAGCCTTTTTTATAGAATTTTTCATACTTTTGTTTTCTTTAATAGTAAAATATCATGCGTAAACTAATTTTTCTCTTAATATCCATAGTCTCCTTCACTACAATTTACGCTCAAACAACCACTTCCTGGAGTTTTGAGCAAAAAAATAATGGAGATGGAACAATTGATCTGTTTTTCAAGGCAAAAATAGATGCACCTTGGTATATCTACAATACTTCCAAAATAAAAAATGGCCCTCTTCCAACTAGTTTTGAACCTAACATAACTGATTCATTCGAGGCTGTTGGGGGGTTAAAAGATGTAGAAACAGCTAAAAGCAAATACGATGCTGCTTTTAAAATGGATATTCTCTATTTTGACAGAGAAGCATCTTTTGTTCAAACCATTAAACGTAAAACGTCTGAACCATTTACAATAGAAGGAGTTTTAATCTTTCAAACCTGCAATGGAAGTGAATGCATTATTGACGAAATAGATGTCACGTACAATATACCTGCAAGCACAGTAGAAGAAGCACCCTCTAAATCTGAACATAAATCTAAAGCAACAAAAGGGCTTCTCTCATTCTTGCTTATTGCTTTTGTAGCAGGTCTTGGGGGAGTTTTCACTCCGTGTGTGTTTCCAATGATTCCAATGACAGTTAGTTTCTTTATTGGCGGAGCTGGCAAAAAGAGAGATGGCATTATTAAAGGAGTAGTTTTTGGCCTCTCAGTAACACTAATTTACTCTTTAGTAGGAGTAATTGTAGCACTCTTCCAAAGCACCTCGGCAACAGACGTAATGGGAACGCATTGGATACCGAATCTCCTATTTGCAATACTCTTTATTGTATTTGCAATCTCTTTCTTTGGAGCATTTGAAATTACACTTCCCACAGGGTTAGCTAATAAAGCCGATGCAAAAGCAGACAAAGGTGGTATAATAGCCTCATTCTTTGTAGCCTTTGCAATGGTAATTGTCTCATTCTCTTGCACAGGGCCATTCGTAGGCTCTATACTTGCTGCAGCAGTTACAGGAGGGCTTGCTATTAAACCTATTTTAGGGATGGCTGCATTTGGGTTTGCATTCTCTTTGCCTTTTGTAATCTTCTCTTTCTTCCCAGCACTAATGAAAAAAATGCCAAAATCTGGAGGATGGCTCAATATTGTTAAAGTTGTATTTGCCTTTATTTTGCTTGGATTTAGCTTAAAATATTTAGCCTCTGTAGATGCCTATTTTGGATGGGGTATAATTACCCGCGCACTATTTATCTCTGTCTGGATTGCCATTGCAATTCTACTAGGGGTATATCTATTAGGAAAACTTAAAACATCTCACGACTCAGACACTCCTTATGTTGGCACCACACGTCTAATTCTTGCAATAGCATCGTTCTCTTTTGCCGTTTACTTATTACCAGGGCTATTTGGTGCCCCACTAAGCTCTCTCTCTGGACTAATACCCCCTCAAGATGGAAGCACACTAATAATAGGTTCAAATAGTACTCCTATTTCGCAAGAAGGCTCTAAAGAAGGGGTAAGCCGAGGTTTATGTGGCCAGGCTAAATATGCTACAGCCACAAACAAGGCCCCCTATGAGCTTAACAGCTACTACCAAGTAGAAGAGGCCATAGAGTGCGCAAAAGAGCTTAATAGGCCAGTTCTTCTCTCGTTTAAAGCGGTTACTTGCAGTGCTTGTAAGGTTATGGAAGCAACTGTATGGAGTGAGCCTCAAGTTTTAGACCTTATACGAAACAAAGTAGTACTGGCCTCTCTATATGTAGACGACCGTACAGAACTACCAGTTGAAGAACAAATAACCTCTACAATAGATGGGAAAATAAAGAACACACTTGGGCGTAAACTTAGAGACTACCAATTAAGTAATTTTGGAGTAGCATCGCAACCCTACTATGTTCTAATAGACCATAACCAAGAGATTCTTGTAAAGCCAGTTGGAGAGTGTTCTACAGAAGAATTTATGGAGTTTTTAACCAAAGGAATTGAGACTTTTGAAAACCAGAAATAGAGATCTACCAATAGAGATTTTGGAGAGGGCAAAATTTAACTCAACACCTTAACCAGAGAATTATCTGTACACTCCTCTAATATATTAGCCACAGAGCTCTTGAGCACCGGATGAATAAAGTCTGGAGCTATCTCATTTACTGGAAGCAGAACAAAACGACGTAGATGCATTTTTGGGTGAGGGATAATAAGGCTTTCTGTCTCTATAACTCTATTGCCGTAAAAGATTATATCTATATCTATTTCCCTTGAATGATACTTCCCATCATTAACTCTAGTTCGGCCCATCTCGCTCTCTATTTTTAGAATTTGCTCTAACAGAACATGTGGCTCCAAGTCTGTCTTAATCTCTACAGCCATATTTATAAAATGGCTCTCTGCCTCAAAACCCCAAGGTTCACTACTATAGTTTTTAGATTTGACAACAATAGAACCACATTTAAGAGAAAGTTGGTTCAACGCCTCATGTACTATTAGATGTTTGTTGCCCAAATTACTCCCCAATAATAAAATAGCTCTCTTCATAAACAAATTGTTATAACATACCCAGCTCAAAAAGAGCCTCTTCGCTCATACGAGATTTATCCCATGGAGGGTCAAATGTTAACTCAATAGCAACATCATCTACACCAGGAACTGTAGAAACAGCATCGTTTACATCTTGCAATAAATCGTCTGCCATAGGACAATTTGGCGAAGTTAAAGTCATTTTAATAAACGCTTTTTTTGATTCATCTACACTAATATCGTAAATAAGGCCCAAATCATAAACGTTTACAGGGATTTCTGGGTCAAAAACTTGCTTAAGAGACATTATTATTCTTTTTTCTATAGTCATAATAAGATCATTTTAACATTCTAAATAGTTTATTACTTACTACTCTCTTCTTTTGCTGCATATGCCAGAGAGTAGGCTTTAATTTGCTTAATCATAGAGAGAAGGCCATTTGCTCTTGTTGGAGAGAGATTCTCTTGTAGCCCAATCTGCTTAATAAAATCTAAATTAGCCTCTAAAATTTCTTTAGGCCTTCTGCCAGAAAAAACTCGAATCAAAAGAGAGATAATACCTTTGGTTATTATTGCATCGCTATCTGCTTTGAAAAAAATCTTACCATCTTTAAATTCTGCATCTAGCCACACTCTTGACTGGCAACCCTTTATTAAATTTGACTCTAGTTTAGCTCCATCAGATATTACAGGAACATTTTTTCCCAATTCAATTAAGTATTCATACTTATCCATCCAATCTTCAAAGATTGCAAACTCCTCTACTATCTCTTGTTCTACCTCTTTAATTGTCATATTGTATTTTATTATTAATCTGGCTAATATGTTAATTTAAATAGTGCTTTAATACATCATATCTATTAAGTAAGCATTTTTATTGCTCTTTTAAGTGATAGAATAAATATCTTAGCTTCTTCTAATGTGTTATAAACAGCAAATGAAGCTCTTAGCATAGACTCTGTCCCAAATCTATCCATAACTGGCTCGCTGCACATTTGTCCCGAACGCAATGCTACACCCATTTTATCCATAAGCATAGCTAAATCTGTAGGGTGAGCACCCTTTACAGTAAATGAAAAAAGAGGTATTTTATTTTGAGAGTGCTGGCCATACAATGTTAAACCCTCAATTGCGCTAAATTCTTTTAAAACATATTCTACAATCTCTTTTTCGTTCTTGCTAGCCAGCTCTGTATCTATTTGCAAAATAAAGTCTATAGCTGCTCCTAGGGCAGCCATTCCAATAAAATTAGGAGTTCCTGCTTCAAACTTAAGTGGGGGTTGTGCATAGGTAGTTTTTTCAAATGAAACACTCTCAATCATGTCTCCCCCTCCTAAGTACGGTGGCAATTTTTCTAGCCAATGGTATTTACCAAATAGAACTCCAGTTCCTGTAGGTCCATACATCTTATGTCCAGAAAAGGCATAAAACTCACAATCTAACTTTTGAACATCTACTCTAGAGTGCACAATGCCTTGAGCCCCATCTATTAATACAGGAATATTTAGCGAATGAGCCCTCTCTATAACCTTCTCTATAGGGTTAATTACCCCTAAAATATTTGAAACATGAGCTACTGAGACTATCTTAACACTACTATCTAGAAGGGTATCTAATAGATCTAACCTCCAACAACCATTATCATCTAAAGGGAGAACTCTTAATGTAGCTCCAGTTCTGTCACATGCCATTTGCCAAGGCACAATGTTGGAGTGATGCTCCCCTTCAGATACAAGAACAGCATCGCCAGGGTTAAGGTATTTTTGAGAAAAACTAGAAGCAACTAAATTAATAGAAGCTGTAGTACCCGCAGTAAATATAATCTCTTCTCTTTGAGAAGCATTTATAAAATTCTTAACTTTATCTCTTGCCCCTTCATATAGAGAAGTTGTTTTAGCACTAAGTTCGTGAACAGCTCTATGAATATTACCATTTACACCTGAATTCATCTCATTTACCAACTCTATAACAGATAAAGGTTTTTGAGAAGTTGCGCCATTATCTAGATAAACCAATTTCTTACCATTTACCCTCTGGTTAAGAGCTGGGAACAGGGTGCGAATATTGTTTATAGAAGATCTATTTTCCATCCTTTTAAAATTAAACTACAAAATTAACAAAACAAAGTTGTTCATTATACCTTAAAAACATAAATTTGCTTTAAATGTTTATTTAGAAAACTATGTACGATTATATAAAAGGAGATATTGCCGAGTTATCGCCTACAGAATTAGTGTTAGACAATAGAGGAATAGGTTATAAAATACTTATCTCAATTCAAACCTACTCCAGCCTAGCTCCCAATACAAACTGCAAGCTATACATACACCAACATCTAAGAGAAGATATAGCACTTCTCTATGGCTTCTCAGAAAAAGAGGAGAGGCGTCTATTCCGCTATTTAATTGAAGTTTCTGGTATTGGGCCCAATACAGCACGAATGATGCTCTCTTCACTTACCACAGAAGAGTTAAGAACAGCTATTGTTGCTGGAGATATAAACAAGTTAAAGAGCATTAAAGGGATAGGCCTTAAAACTGCACAAAGGTTACTTATTGAGCTAAAAGATAAAATTGCAAAATCTTCTTCTGAAGATAGCTCTGCATTTATAACAGGCCTACCTGGCACCAAACAGAGAGAAGAGGCATATTCTGCACTTTTACTTCTTGGGTTTAACAAAAAGAATATAGATAAAGTTCTAGACTCACTCCTTAAGGAAAACCCCACCTACACTCTTGAAGAGCTCATTAAACACTCATTAAAAAAGCTATAGTATCAAATTAATTTTATACATTTGTACAAAATTTAAATAAAAAAAGATGAATATTCCAGCAAACCTTAAGTATTCTGAAGATCACGAATGGATCAAAATTGAAGGCAATATTGCCACAGTAGGCATTACAGATTTTGCACAAGATCAACTTGGAGACATTGTATTTGTAGACATTCAAACTGAAGATGAAACTATTGAGCAGGGAGAAGTTTTTGGAGCAATAGAAGCTGTAAAAACTGTAGCAGATGCTATTATGCCACTATCGGGTAAAATAATTGAAGTTAATACCCAGCTTGAAGAGGCTCCAGAGTCTGTAAATAAAGATCCTTACGGAGCAGGATGGATGATTAAAATTGAACTTAGCGACACATCTGAGATAGATTCTCTACTAGATGCCGATGGTTATAAAGCAATAATCTAAAGTTCAACAACACTTAAATTAACCTATAGTAATTTTACTGTAGGTTTTTTTTATATTTACATTTCTTAAATAGAATAGATAATATGAATCACAGTTTTGGAAGCGACAACCACTCAGGTGTAGCACAAGAGATTATTGATGCTATAACAGAAGCCAACCAAGGCTTTTCTGAAGCATATGGCCAAGATAAACTAACAACTAAGGCTAAAGAGATATTCAAAAGAGATTTTGGAGGCAATAGTCAAGCTTTTTTTGTTTTCAACGGTACTGGAGCTAATATTTTAGCACTAAAAGCTATGACTAACTCATACAACTCAATACTATGCCCAAATACAGCACATATAAATGTAGATGAGTGCGGAGCTCCAGATAAATTCACAGGGTGCAAAATTATTGCTCTTCCTAACAAAAACGGGAAAGTAGATTGCAACACTGTGAAAAAAGAGCTGAAAGGATTTGGAGATCAACATCACTCCCAGCCCAATGTTCTCTCAATATCACAACCTACCGAACTAGGCACCCTCTACACTAAGGAAGAGATTAAAAGTTTAGCAGAATTAATGCATTCCCACAATGGATATTTACATATAGATGGGTCTAGAATTTCCAATGCTGCAGCAGCAATGAACATACCAATAAAGGAGTTTACAGCAGATTGCGGAGCAGATGCCCTCTCCTTTGGTGGGACCAAGAATGGTATGCTCATAGGGGAAGCAGTTGTTTTTTTTAGAAAAGAGTTAAGTGAAAACTTTCTCTACATTAGAAAGCAAGCTGCACAACTCTTCTCCAAAAATAGATTTATTGCTGCTCAATTTATTGCCTTCCTAGAAAACGGGCTCAACATTAGACTTGCAACTCACTCAAATGAGATGGCTAAATATTTAGAAAATGAACTTCAAAAGATAAAAGAGGTTACAATAAGCCGCCCGGTAGAGACCAATGCGGTGTTTGCAATAATTAAACCCGAACTATGTAAAAGGTTTCAAGAAAAACAATACTTTTACACTTGGGACCAGGAGACAGGCGAAGTAAGGTGGATGTGCTCATTTAATACCCGTAAAGAAGATATAGATCAATTTATAAAAGACCTTAAGGGGCTTATAGAGAATTAAATTATCTATACTAACACAGTAAAAAATAACAACCTACAAATAGATATGGAAGTAACCAGAACATTTGATCTTTTGGATAAACTAGTTAATGTCTATCCTAAAGACGATATTTTAAGCAGAAGGCATAATGGAGAATGGATAAAGTACTCATCTAAAAGCTATTCAAGGCATTCACATCTTATCTCTTACGCTTTTCTTGCTCTAGGTCTAAAGCCCAACGATAAGGTAATAACAATTAGCAACAACCGGCCTGAGTGGAACTTTGTAGATATGGGTCTTACCATGGCTGGGATGGTCTATGTTCCTGTTTACTCTACTCTTAGTAATCAAGATTATATTCACATTTTTAACCATAGCGATGCTAAAGTTATATTTCTTGGGAACAAAGCTCTTGTAAATAAAATAGCTCCTTTAGTTCCAAAAATAAAACAAAAAGTTAAGCTATACACATTTGATAGAATAGAGGGATTTGAGTGTATAGAAGATTTATATAAACTAGGAGAAGAGTCTGAAGATAAGTATAAAAAGGTAATCGAAGAGAACAAAAAGAACATTAGTGAAAACAATTTAGCTACAATCATATATACTTCTGGCACTACAGGTACCCCTAAAGGTGTTATGCTCTCTCATAAGAACTTAGTATTCAACTTTATAGGTACTGCTACCCAACAAATTAGAGACCACAGACATAAAATGCTAAGCTTCCTACCTCTATCTCATATATATGAAAGAGGGATGAACTACGACTATCAATACGTAGGAATTAGCACTTATTATGCCGAGAGTCTATCTACAATCGCAGCAGATATGGCAGATTGTCAAGCAGATGGCTTCTGCTCGGTACCAAGGGTTTTAGATTTAATGTTCCGCAAATTTGAAGCTGCCTCAAAAGAGCTAAAAGGTATTAAAAAAATTATTTACAAATGGGCATTTTCCATAGCCTGTACATATGATTATACCAAAAAGGGCTTTTACCACAATTTTAGATACTCTTTAGCAGATAAGCTAGTATACAGTAAATGGCGTGAAAAGCTGGGGGGTAAAGAAATGCTCGTAGTCTCTGGAGGCTCATCTATACAACCTAAAGTAATTAGACTTTTCACAGCAGCCAAAATGTACATATTTGAAGGATACGGAATGACAGAAGCATCTCCAGTAATAGCTGTAAACAACCCTAAGGAGATGATTATTAAGATAGGTACAGTTGGAAAAGCTATGGAGGGTACAGAGATGAAAATTGCACCAGATGGAGAAATTTTATCAAGAGGGCCCCATATAATGATGGGTTACTACAAAGACCCTGAATTTACTAGAGAGGTTATAGATGAAGAGGGATGGCTACATACAGGAGACATAGGGGTTATGGTAGATGAAATTTTCCTTAAGATTACAGATCGTAAAAAAGAGATCTTCAAACTTTCTGCTGGTAAATATGTCTCCCCTCAAGTTATAGAGAACATGCTTAGAGGCTCTTCTTATATAGAAAACTGCATGGTTATTGGAGCTAATCATAAATTTGCATCGGCCATAATTATTCCAGAATTTAACACCCTTAAAACTTGGGCAGAAAAAAATAAAATAGAGATTAAAGATAACCAAGAGCTAATTACTCATAAAGATATAATTGCAAAGATCAACAGAGAAGTAGCTAAAATAAATAAGAACCTAGCTCTTCATGAGCAGATTAAAAGAGTAAAGCTAATATCAGATGAATGGACTCCACTTAACGATATGCTTTCACAGACTTTAAAACTAAAAAGACACAATATAAATGCTAAATACAAATCTATAATAGATGAAATATATAAAGCAGAGAATTCGTGAATAAACTTAAAAAAATAAACGGTAACAACTCACTACTTATAAGAGAGCTTACAGGTAGAGACACCCTCTCTATACAAAATATATGGAAAGAGTGTTTCACAACAGATTTAAACTACATAACCAATTTTATTCAACACTGCTTCCCCTATTCTAAAAGCTGGGGTATATTTCTAAATAACAGCAAAAATGCCGTTGCTATGGTTTCTGCTCTACCCTCCTACTCTATTTTGGAAAAATCTACAGAGAAGAGCCTTAAAATAGATGGTCTATATATTTATGGTTTAGGCACATTAAGAGAACATCGCAACAAAGGATACTCTGCTCTTTTAATGAACGAGGCTACTATATATGCCCAGAAAAGCTCGCTTAACTACATAATATTAAAACCAGCTGAAGAGTCTCTATACACTTTATATAGGAAACACTCTTTTGAAAACAACTTAACATGTTATCTAATAGAGATAGACATTTCCAAAAAAAAGAATAAAGAGGCGCCACTAAAAAGAGGTTCTTTCAAAACAATTATAACACAGAACAACAACCACCTAAAAAATAGAGAATCTTTAGCCAAAACTAATTTTTTATGGCCAGATAAAATTCTCCAGTATTCCCTTTTAGAGATAAAATCAAGGGGTGGCAATACAAAATATTCCCAAAAAGAAGCAAATTTATTAAGCGAACCTAGGTTAACTGACGAAAGAGATAAGACTCCCCTATTTTACTCTTCTTATCTAGATGAAAGCGATGCATCTACAGTAAAAGTAATAGATCATAACGTGCTGAGTGAGCAAGATTTAAAGAGCGTAATTAACAACCTTACTTCTCAAAACAAACTTTTGAGTAAAATTATTTTTGAATTTCCTACAACAACAAATCTAGCTATTTTTAGCGACTATACTCACCAGTACTCTATAATAAATAGCGGGCTCATGAAGCTACTTACTCCAGAGAGTGGAAAGAGAGAACACCTCCTAAAACTTCATCTAACTCTTTCTATGGAATAGTAGACACAACTCCTTTTTGTAAAATAATGAACCTAACTCTTTCTATGGAATAATCTATCTAACCCTATCTATAAAACAATAGATCTCTCTGCATTACGAAATATAAAAAGTCTAGATAAACTCCGCACTGCGCACATTAATAAACACATGACCTATGTTCCACGAGGAACAGTATAGGTAATACTATCTGCCAAAATAGACCAAAAGTACAGATATATCTGCGGGGGAGACCCCAGGGATTCTAGAGGCTTGAGATATAGTAGTTGGCTTGTGCTTAATTAGTTTATGCCTAGATTCTGTAGAAATAGACTTAAGGTTGTTGTAGTCAAAATTTTCTGGGATACGAATATCTTCTAGTTTTAATATTTTGTCTGCTATCCTTTTTTCCCTCTCTATATAACCTCTATACTTAATTGATATCTCTGTAGATTCTATTACCTCTTTTACGATAATTTCTGAAGAGATATTAGCACTCTCTTCTACTTCTGGTTGATATGGTAAATAAGCATGCGATAATGGCAAAGGAAAATTAAAGAGATATGTTTCTCGTGGAACAAATTTCAATAGTGAGCTTAAAGAGACTTGTGGGCGTGTTAAGATTTCGGCTAATTTCCTTTTCTGGGAAATTTTAGTAGATCCAACAGAAATTAAATAGTCATTTATTTCATTGGGGGCTACAGATGTTTCCAATAAAAAAGTAGTTAGTGAACCTACCGAGGAGTATTTCTTATGCATTAGATCTAACCTCTCTTTGTCTACTAAACCCAAATCATACCCAATTGGCGTAAGTCTTAAATCTGCATTATCTTGTCTTAACAAAATTCTATATTCTGCTCTTGAGGTGAACATTCTATAGGGTTCATCTACTCCTTTTGTCACTAAATCATCTATAAGTACACCTATATAGGCCTGATCTCGCTTGAGTACAACAGGGACTTTCTTATTTAACTTAAGATGAGCATTAATTCCAGCCATTAAACCCTGTGCACCAGCCTCTTCATACCCAGTTGTACCGTTCACTTGGCCCGCAAAGTAAAGATTCTCAATAATTTTAGTCTCCAAAGTGTGGTGAAGCTGAGTTGGTGGAAAATAATCATACTCTACTGCGTAGGCAGGACGGTATATAACAACTTTTTCAAAACCTGGAATAGCTCTCAAAGCATTATATTGAATCTCTAAAGGTAATGAAGATGAAAAACCTTGCAAATAATATTCATTCGTATTCCACCCCTCTGGCTCTAAAAAAAGTTGATGAGAAGTTTTCTCTGAAAAAGTTTTTAATTTATCTTCTATACTTGGGCAATATCTAGGACCTAACCCCGAAATTTTACCTGAAAAGAGCGGGGAAAATTCAAAGCCAGCTTCTAGAATTTCATGAACCTTTTGATTGGTGTGAACCATATAACAAGGGAGCTGACTAGTGTTGGCCTGAATAGGTGATGGTATATTTAAAAAAGAGAACTTTTCTGGAAGCGAATCTCCTTGCTGTATTTCTAATGTATTAAGATCTACCGAGCGAATATCTATACGTGGAGGAGTACCCGTTTTCATTCTATCAACTGTAAAACCCAAAGAGTTTAGTTGCTCAGATAGTTTCAAAGAGGGCATCTCCCCTATCCTTCCACCAGATGCACTATTTTGTCCAATAAAAAGCATACCATTTAAAAAAGTCCCGGCAGTAAGAATGATAGCCCTAGACTCAAATTTAGACCCCATCTCTGTTTTGACACCAGAAATTTTATTGTTTGTAAAAATAAATTCTGTTACAGTATCTTGCCATAAATGCAAGTTATCTGTATTCTCTAGAAGGTAACGCCAATTGAGAGAAAAGTGTTGTCTGTCACATTGTGCTCTGGGGCTCCACATAGCGGGACCTTTAGATCTATTCAACATACGAAACTGCATGGTTGAAGCATCTGTAACTAAAGCAGTTGCACCACCTAACGCATCTAACTCCCTTATTATCTGCCCCTTAGCTATACCACCCATGGCTGGATTGCAAGACATTTGGGCAATTTTATTCATGTCCATAGTTATGAGCAAGACAGAAGAACCCATCTTAGCTGCAGAATAAGCAGCTTCGCACCCAGCGTGGCCTGCACCTATAACAATTATATCGTATTCGTTAATCATATTTTCATATTTTTTAATAAAGAGAGGGCTAAATCTTCCTTTTTACGCATCACTTCTTTCTCTTGTTTTGTACAATCTTTATACCCCATTAAATGTAAAATACCGTGAATAATAACTCTATTTAACTCTTCTCTAAAAGTTGTTTCATATAAAAGTGAATTTTCTTTAACTGTATCTATACTAATAATTAAATCGCCAGATAATAAATTATTATGGCTATAATCAAACGTAATAATATCTGTGTAATAATTATGTTTTAAAAACTGATTATTAACAGATAAGATATAGTCATCACTACAGAATACAATATTAATATTGCCTATGCCTAAATTAGAGATAGATAATTGATTTACAACTTCTTTTATCCACTTAGTGCAAAGACGTTTATGAGTAAAATTAAATTTAATATTATTATTAATATATGTAATCATAAAATAGTGTTTCAAAAATCAAAACCACAGTAAAAGAATATAATATGGGCACCACTGAAAATAGGTAAAATTGAAAAATCTCTATTACATTTGGCACGAAATATGCATATTGCGCGAGTATATCTATCGCGTATATCTATATTTAAATTATTTGCAAAATTACAAAATAAAATAACTAATTATTATAATTATGTCTAAGGTAACAGTAATAGGCGCCGGAAATGTAGGCGCAACATGCACAAATGCAATTGCAAACATGCAGTTTGCTTCGGAAATAGTATTGTTGGATATTAAAGAGGGGTTTGCAGAAGGGAAGGCAAGAGATATGATGCAAACAGCAAAACTATATCGCTTCTTTAGTGAAGTTAAAGGTGTTACAAATGATTATGAAGCTACAGCTAATTCAGACGTTATAGTAGTAACTTCTGGAATACCGCGTAAACCTGGAATGACAAGAGAGGAGCTAATAGGAACAAATGCAAATATTGTAAATACAGTAGTAGAAAACGCTCTTAAATATTCTCCAGAGGCTGTTGTTGTTATTATATCAAATCCTATGGACACAATGACTTACCTTACTCTTAAGAAAACAGGATTACCAAAAAATAGAGTAATAGGTATGGGCGGAATACTAGATGGAAGCAGATTTACAAACTACTTGAGCGAAGCTCTTGATGCACCTTCTAGTGATATTGAAGGTTTAGTAATAGGAGGACATGGCGATACAACAATGATTCCACTTGCAAGACTAGCAAGTTATAAAGGAATTCCTGTAAACACTCTTTTATCTAAAGAGAGACTTGGCAAAGTTATTGCAGACACTATGGTTGGAGGAGCTACTTTAACAAAACTTTTAGGTACATCGGCATGGTATGCACCTGGTGCAGCCGCAGCAGTACTTGTGAAGTCAATAATTCTTGACGAGAAAAAAGCCTACGCTTGCTGTGTATCATTAGAAGGTGAGTATGACCAAGATGATATTTGTATTGGAGTCCCCGTTACAATTGGCAAGAATGGTTGGGAAAAAATTATAGACGTTAATCTAAACGAAGTAGAGAAAGCACTCTTTAAAAAGAGCGCAGATACTGTAAGAAAGACTAATCAAGTTCTTTTTGATATGAAAGTGCTTTAGTTTTACTAGAGATCTAATTGAAATTTAAAATAATTTTGCATCTTTGTGTTGCAAAATTATGGGGTATTAGCTCAGTTGGCTAGAGCGCTTGCATGGCATGCAAGAGGTCATCGGTTCGACTCCGATATACTCCACAAGTTTTGAACAACATCAATAAAGAGCAAGTTGTTTAAAATGTGATACTTAGCATTAGGAGCTAAAAGTTTATTAACAATTTCTTTTGCTAAATAATTATTTAATAGTAAATTTACATTCCAATTTAATCTGAACAGACGCACAGTTATGGAAGTTAAAAAAACACCTAAGGCAAATCTCGAAAGTAAAAAGTTATTATTCAAAGAGATAGGATTGATTATAACTCTTTTGATTATTCTTGCAAGTTTTGAATATAAAACTTACGAGAAAAACATTTCGACTCTTTCCGATGATAATGTAGTTATCATTGAAGAAGAGATGATTCCTATCACAAATGAAACACCACCACCACCACCAGAAATGCCTAAAATTCCTGTTGTTTCAGATGATATCATTATTGTAGACGACGATGTTGAGATAACAACTGACCTTGTAATTAATACAGAGGACGATAGGAATCTTGGAGTAGAGATTAGAGAGTATGTAGAGGGTAGAGGTGAAGAGATTGTAGAAGAGGAAGAGGAGATTCCATTCGTAATGGTAGAAGAGAAACCAAAATTTCAGGGTGGAGATGAAAATACATTTACTAAATGGGTTGCAGAGAGGCTTGTATATCCAGAAATTGCAAAAGAAAATAGCGTACAAGGTAGAGTTATTCTGCAATTCCGCGTTAATACAGATGGTAGCGTAGATAACGTAAAAGTTGTGAGAGGTGTAGACCCTTCACTAGATAAAGAAGCAGTTAGAGTAATCTCATCTTCGCCAAAATGGACTCCAGGCCGTCAAAGGAATAAAGCAGTGAGAGTTGTATACACTTTCCCTGTTATTTTCCAGCTTAGATAACAAAAAATTACAAAATTAAAATAAAGGCTGCCTCGAAAGAAGCAGTCTTTTTTATATCAATTATATGGAGAAAACAGTACTAGTTGGAGTAGCGGGTCCTAGAGATAGTGAACTTACAATTAAAGATAACCTTAATGAGCTAGAGTTTCTTGCAGAAACTGCTGGTGCACAAACTATAAAGATTTTTATTCAAAGATTAGATACTCCGAATGCGAGAACATATATAGGTAAAGGAAAATTAGAAGAGATTAAAGAGTTTGTAAAAGAGCACGAAGTTAAACTAGTTATATTTGACGATGAGCTAACACCTTCTCAATTAAGAAATCTTGAAAATGAGTTTAACTGCAGAATATTAGATAGAAACTATCTAATATTAGATATTTTTGCTCAAAGGGCAAAGACAGCATATGCTAAAACACAAGTAGAACTTGCTCAGTACCAATATATATTACCAAGACTTACCCGAATGTGGACACACTTAGAGAGACAGAGAGGTGGTATAGGTATGAGAGGGCCAGGAGAGACACAAATAGAGACAGACAGAAGAATAATTCTAGACAAAATAAGTAGATTAAAAAAACAGCTACTAAAGATAGATAAACAGATGGCCTCACAAAGAGGTAACAGAGGTTCACTAGTGAGAATATCTCTTGTAGGATATACAAATGTAGGCAAGAGTACAATAATGAATATGCTTGCTAAAAGTGAAGTATTTGCAGAAAATAAGCTTTTTGCAACATTAGATACAACTGTAAGGAAGGTAGTTATAGAAAATGTCCCTTTTTTACTAGGAGACACTGTTGGGTTTATTAAGAAACTCCCTCACCAACTTGTTGAATCATTTAAAAGCACTCTAGACGAGGTAAGAGAATCAGATATATTAATGCATGTTGTAGATATATCTCATCCAAACTTTGAAGAGCATATTTCAGTTGTAAACCAAACACTTAAAGAGATTGGAGCAGAAGATAAACCTATTTTCATGGTATTTAATAAAATAGATGCCTACAAATATGTAGAACAAGACGAGTTCGATTTTAATCAAAAAAGTAGAGAGAACATTAGTCTAGAAGAACTTCAAAAAAGCTGGATGGGCAAAGCTCACTCTCCCTCTATTTTCATCTCTGCTAAAAACAAAACTAATCTAGAAAAATTAAGAAACGATATCTACAAAATGGTAGCTGAAATTCACGCAGGTCGCTACCCTTTCAACAATTTTCTATGGTAACTAATAGATTATTTGTTTATAAACACCATATAAGAGTTTATAAGCTAACTATTTAATGTATTTATACTTCTTAATTTCCTTAACAACTTGCTTTATAGGTAGTTGTTCTACTGTTCTCCCTTTAAAGCCAGTAGTTGTCTGCGACATAAAGAGCGAGTTTATTAAGGCCTCCTCTGTAGCTTCAATTGTCGCTAAAAATAGAGCAGACATTGAGTGGTTATGAAGCTCTTTAGGATTATAAAATGAGGCAGATTCATCAATTAAATTTTCTTTGGCAACAGAGAGAGCAATAACATAATCTCCACTACCATTAGAAGCAATTCCACCAGTTTTAGCTAACCCCATCATAGCTCTTTTGGCAACTCTCTCTAAATTTCTAGAAGTAATTGGGGCATTGGTAATTACAACCATCATACAAGATCCGTCTGGTGTTATATCTACATGCTCCTTAAAACTATGTTTACCCAATATTTTACCAATAGGAACCCCAGCAATCTCAAGTACTCCTCCATAGTTAGATTGTACAAGTACTCCAACAGTATAACCACCCAGACTTTCTGGCAAAACTCTAGAAGAGGTACCAATCCCTCCTTTAAAGCCAAAACAGATTGTTCCAGTACCAGCTCCTACTCCACCCTCTTTGACAGGACCAGTAGTAGCAGAGGCAATAGCATCTAAAACATCACTGGGAGTGATAACTCTAGCACGAATATCGTTCAGCCCACCATCGTTAGTCTCCCCTACTACGCCATTTACAGAGCCAATATTTTCATTACCATCTTGAGTCAATGTATAAGATATAAGTGCGTCTAAACCAGGGGATATACTAAGTGTGTTAGTTAGTATTATTGGTGTTTCTATATTACCTAACTCTTTCACTTGAGTGTATCCTGCTAGCTTTCCAAAGCCGTTCCCGGCATATATAGCAGCTGGAACCTTATTTGCAAAAATATTCCCTTGATGTGGTATTATAGCAGTTACCCCTGTACGAATATGGGAGCCCTCAATAATAGTTTTGTGCCCTACAGTTACTCCTGGCACATCTGTTATAGAATTAAATTCCCCTGGGCTAAAGATCCCAATCTCTATCCCAAAATCTCTTACCCTTTTCTGTGAATAAAGCGACGAATTAGACATTATTAAAATTAAAATTGCAGGTAAAAAAAAACTTGTTGAAAATTTAGACATAATTATTAGTTTTTAGTAAACTGAAGGATTTTTTGTGCACATTTATTTGGCTCTTCAATAAAACTATTGTGGCCAGAGCTCTCTAAGAAAAAATAGGTAGCTTTAGGAATCTTTGTTTGGATATCTCTAGCAGTTTGTAATGAAATAAAGTTATCTTTATCTCCAAAAATAAATAGTAGAGGTAATTCACATTTAGAGAGATAATCTGTATAGTCTTCTCTTTGCTTCATCCCCTCTAAAGAGGCAACAATACCCTGAGGATCGTGAACCTCGGCAATCTCAGAAATCTCTAAGATTTTCTCTTCAAACTTGTTTACATTCTCATTTGCAAACATATTTTCTACAGAGCACTTTACAATAGTTTGTAGTTTTTTATGCTTGATAAGCGAAATTTCACGGTCTCTACTCTCTCTTTTTTCTTCTGTATCGGCATAAGGGATAGAATTAATCATAATAAGGCCCAAAAACCTATTGGAAAAGAGTTTCAAAGCCTCTACTGCAACATAACCGCCCATTGAATGACCCACCAGCCATGCTTTATCTATATTGAGTTTATCCATTACACATATAAGAGCCGAAGCACAATTTTCCATTGTGTTAATTGGATATGAGGCAGATAAACCATGGCCTGGAATATCAATTGAGACAACTCTCATATTTGTGCTAAGTAGAGTTTCAAATTCGTCCCATATGTAGAGAGTCTCTAAGTAACCATGTAGCAAGATAATTACATTATCTCCCTTTTTTGAATCTGAAACATGTACTGGCAACCCATTACAGGTAGTGAAAAATTCCATAAACATCCAATTTTTACAAAATTAATAGAATTAATGTTAAAATATCTATTTTTGTGAAAGGTTAATAGAAAAGAGATGAAACAATTTAATATAAATACTTTACTCTCCAAACTTTCACTACTCGCTTTAATAGCTATACTGGCATTAAGTTCTGGATGTAATAAAGAGATAGAGCCTATAATTCTCACAGGTAATTGGGATTTAGATACAGCAGGTGTAATGGTATATATTATCTACAACCCTAATATTGCAGATGAATACCCAGCTACTGTAGAGTTCTTAGAGAAAAATCTTCAAACAATAAGAAGAGAGCTTATGAAGCCTCAAGGAATAACCTTTAAAAACCCAAATATTGCAGAATTTACATACAACCAGGTTCCACTACCAGTAGAAGGTACTTTCGTTCAAGATAACGCTTTCTTTACAATTACTAATGATTTGTTTCCAAAGGGTATAAGTGGAGCTTCAGATAATTTAAGATTAGAACTATATTACAGCCATGAATATTTAATGGAAATAATATATAGACTTATAACAGAAAACGACGATTCTACCGAAGTTTATGACAAGCTAATAGAAAAATTTGAAGGAGTAGGAGCCTACAAAATAGGGAAGTAAAAGAAAATGAAAAAGAGGCACTCTAAAAAGGTGCCTCTTAATCTATTACAAGAACTAAATTAGTTAATCCTGTATTTTAGCTTTTAAGAACTCTCTGTTCATACGTGCAATATGAGTAATTGAGATACGTTTTGGGCACTCCATTTCACAAGCACGTGTATTGGTACAAGCTCCAAAACCAAGCTCGTCCATTTTGGAAACCATAGCTTTAACCCTACGGGCGGCCTCTACTTTACCTTGTGGTAAAAGAGCCAAAGAGCTTACTCTTGCAGAAACAAAAAGCATTGCCGATCCATTCTTACAAGTAGCAATACATGCACCACACCCTACACAAGAGGCAGCATCCATGCTCTCCTCTGCATTTTCTCTACGAATAGGAATTGTGTTTGCATCTGGAACTCCACCAGTATTTACTGATACATATCCACCTGCCTGCAAAATCTGATCTAGTGCATTTCTGTTAATTACAAGGTCTTTAATAACAGGCATTCCAGCAGAACGCCAAGGCTCAATAGTTATAGTTTCGCCATCTTTAAACTTGCGCATATGAAGCTGGCATGTTGTAATATCGTCGTCTGGGCCGTGCGCTCTTCCGTTAATATAGAGAGAACACATTCCACAAATACCTTCACGGCAGTCATGATCAAAAGCAACAGGGCCATCGTGACACCCTTTGCTAACTGCTACTGGATCTATATTCTCACGTATTAGTTGCTCATTAAGAATATCCATCATCTCTAAAAACGAGGTGTCGGGAGAGATATCCTTAACCTGATATGTCCCAAAATATCCTTTATCTTTTGCGCTTTTCTGGCGCCAAACCTTTAATGTAAAGTCCATATCTGTAAATACTTAATCTTTGTAATTTCTGGTAGCTATTTGTACAAACTCGTAATTTAAGTGCTCTTTGTGCATTACAGGCTCTTTACTCTCGCCTGTATATTCCCAGCAGCTTACATACATAAAGTTTTTGTCATCACGTTTAGTCTCTCCATCCTCTGTTTGCATCTCTTCTCTAAAGTGTCCGCCGCAAGACTCAAATCTATTTAAAGCATCTTTAGCCATGAGTTCACCAAGTTCAAGATTATCGGCAGTTCTTATTGCCTTCTCTAGCTCTTGATTAAACTCTTCATTTGTTCCCGGAACATATACATTTTTCCAGAACTCTTCTCTTAAAACTTTAATCTGCTCAATAGCTTCTTTTAATCCTTTTTCATTACGTGCCATTCCAACATTGTCCCACATAATGTGACCCAATTTTTTCTGGTAATAATCTACTGTCTCTTTCCCTTTTATTGCAAATAGTTTTGTTATTTTTTCCTTAACTTCTTTTTCTGCCTGGGCAAAAGCTGGATGGTTAACATCTGTTTTAGGAACCTGAATCTTCTTAGCAAGTGTATCTCCAATGGTATAAGGCAGAATGAAATAGCCATCTGCTAAACCCTGCATTAATGCAGATGCTCCTAAACGGTTACCACCATGGTCGCTAAAGTTTGCTTCACCAATAGAGAATAGGCTAGGTATTGTGGTCTCTAGATTGTAATCTACCCAAAGGCCACCCATTGTATAGTGAATTGCTGGATAGATCATCATTGGCTCTTGGTAAGGATTTACGTCTGTAATCTTTTCATACATCTGGAAAAGGTTACCATAACGCTCTTCAATTACCTTTTTACCAAGTCTTTCAATAGCAGATTTAAAATCTAAAAAGACAGCTAAACCTGTATCGTTAACACCATAGCCAGCATCACATCTCTCTTTGGCTGCTCTAGAAGCAACATCACGAGGAACTAAGTTGCCAAATGCAGGATATCTTCTCTCTAGATAGTAATCACGGTCTTCTTCTGGTATTTGAGACGCCAATATTTTTTTAGTTCTTAGCTTCTCTACATCTTCTTTTTTCTTAGGAACCCAAATTCTACCATCGTTTCTAAGAGACTCACTCATTAGAGTAAGTTTAGACTGCTGCTCACCATGAACAGGAATACAGGTTGGGTGAATTTGAGCAAACGAAGGGTTTCCAAAAATAGCCCCCTTCTTGTAACACTGCCACGCACTTGAACCATTACTATTCATAGCATTGGTAGAAAGGAAAAAGACATTACCATAACCACCTGTTGCTATTACAACAGCATGAGCCCCGTGTCTTTCAATCTCTCCAGTCTCAAGATTTCTTACTATAATACCTTTAGCTTCGCCATCTATTAGAACAAGATCTAACATTTCACGTCGGTTATATGATTTTACATTACCTAGGTGAATTTGACGGTTAAGAGCTGCATAGGCCCCCAGTAGCAACTGCTGCCCTGTTTGGCCACGTGCATAGAAAGTTCTACTTACCTGAGAACCTCCAAAAGAGCGGTTGTCCAATAACCCACCATATTCGCGAGCAAATGGAACTCCTTGTGCAACGCATTGGTCAATGATTTCATTACTCACCTCGGCCAAACGGTAAACGTTACCCTCTCTGGCCCTGTAGTCTCCCCCTTTTATTGTGTCATAAAAGAGTCTGTAAATAGAGTCATTGTCGTTAGGATAGTTTTTTGCAGCATTAATCCCACCTTGAGCAGCAATTGAATGTGCTCTTCTAGGAGAATCACTAATGCAAAATACCTTCACATTGTAGCCTAATTCGCCCAATGCTGCAGCAGCCGAAGCTCCGCCCAAACCGGTACCAACAACAATTACCTCAAGCTTTCTCTTGTTTGCCGGGCTTACTACCCGAATCTGAGACTTATGCTTTGTCCATTTTTCGGACAATGGCCCCTCAGGAATCTTAGAATTAAGTTTTTCGGACATGTTTTATTCGAATTTTTGAGTTTGCAAATTTAGGTAATTTAGGTAAGATAAACAATTTTAAGACCATCTTTAATTATTTTTGTACCTTTATGGAACAAAACAAAATTACTATGATCAAAAAATTAACATCTGTTATAACAGCCCTTATCATTACAATCTCTATGGCAGCTCAAATAACCATTATTCCTAAACCTAACAGCATTAAGGTTAACGAAGATAATTTTGCGCTAAATAGCGAAACAGTAATCTATTCAAATGAAAAAGAGAGAGCAAATATCTACTATCTGCAAGAGTTCATAAAAGATGCTACACCGTTTCCACTTAAGCAGCAGATAGAGTATCCTTCGCAAAACTTTATAATTTTAGAGGTAACCCAAGAGGGTAAAATTCCTGCAGAAGGATATAAATTACAAGTAAGCTCGAAAGGTGTAACCATTAAAGGCTCTACCCAAACAGGAATATTCTATGGAATTCAATCACTTCTACAGATGTTACCAGCTACAATCTACTCTGGGAATATAAGTGGCCATGAAAAATGGATTATACAAGGAGTAGAGATAGAAGATAGCCCAAGATATAGTTATAGAGGCATGCATCTAGATGTATCCAGAACTTTTTTTGATGTAAACACAGTTAAGAAGTTTATAAACTGGCTCTCTTTCCATAAAATGAATAAGTTCCATTGGCACCTTACAGACGATAATGGCTGGAGAGTAGAGATAAAAAAATACCCTAAGTTAACAGAGGTAGGAGCATGGAGAGGAGAAAATGAAGCACTAGATGCAGCTTTTGGTTCTGGCAATAAAAGATATGGAGGTTTTTATACTCAAAGAGAGATTAAAGAGATAGTTGCCTATGCAACAGAGAGACATATAGAGATAATTCCAGAAATTGACCTACCTGGCCACAGTAGAGCTGTAACAGCAGCCTACCCAGAAGTAGGTTGCGATGGAGAAGATGAAAGCGTAAGCGTACAGGGAGAGGAGCAAAATGTTTGGTGTGTAGGTAAAGAGCACAATTTTAAAATGCTCAATAATATCATAAAAGAGGTTGCAGCACTATTCCCTTCTAAATATTTTCATATTGGGGGCGACGAGGTTAACTATGAGCAGTGGAATAACTGCCCTCATTGCCAAGCTCTCATGAAAGAGAAAGAGATGCAGAAGCACGAAGAGCTGCTCAACTATTTTGTAAGAAAAATGGAGATTATAGTAGAGAAACATGGCAAACATATGGCTGGCTGGGGCGAAATCTTAGACGGTGGAGAACTAAAACCACAAACTAGAGTATATGCTTGGCGTAGTGTAGCAAAAGGGATAGAATCTGTTACAAAAGGACAACCTACAGTTATGATGCCTGGAGAGTACTGTTACTTTGATATGAAACAATCGCCAGCAGAGAGAGGCCACAACTGGGCAGGAATAGTAACTCTAGAAAAAGTTTATTCATTAGACCCAACTTCTAAAATAGCTAGTGCAAACGCACAAATAACCACAGCCAATGGGCAAGTAAACTTAGCAACAAGTAAAAGCACTCCTTCACTAACTCAAGAACAAGAAGCTCTTATACTGGGTGTTCAAGGTGGGTTATGGGCCGAATTGTTTGGCCGTCCAGCAAGGTTTATGGAGTATCAAGCATATCCGAGAATTGCAGCTCTTTCCGAGGTTGGATGGACCCTACCAGAGAATAAAGAGTTTAATGAGTTCAGCTATAGACTCTCTACAGCTCATTTTGAAAGAATGCACCAAATGGGAATAGAGTTTAGAATGGATCCTCCAAAAGTTGTTTACATAAACGGTTCAATTATGGTTACTGCTCCTTACCCTTGGTCTATTGTAAGATACACTACAGATGAGAGTGAGCCAACAATGTATTCCCCACTCTATAGAGGCGAAATAATTACAGACAGAGCACAAAAATTCCGTTTTGCAACATTTTATAAAGACCAAATTAAAAGTATATCTGTTAAACCAGAAAATGCCAACTACACTTATCTTAAACCTATTACCACAATTGAAACCTCAATGACAGAGAATAGCCGTTTCCCAATCAAAAATGTGACCGACTATAGTTTCAAGACATATTTCCGCTCCAACTCTAAAATAAAAGCAGGCGATTACTTCATTTATAAATTTGATAGCCCAGTAAAAGCAAGCAGAATAACAGTAGAGACAGGAATACCAAATATAACATTTTATGGAGTAACAGATGGCTATGCCGAGTTCAGTTACGATGGAGTAAACTACGTAGAAAAAACAGAATTTAAATTAAATAGCGCCGTTCTCTACCCTAAAGAAGAGGTAAAAAGCGTAAGAATAGTAGCTACCAAACCAAACGATGGTTACATTTTAGCACTACAAGATCTTAGAATAGAAGAGTAGGTAAACTCTATTTTAGTTTTACTAGAATAGCAATTGGGTTGCTGTCATCTTTAAGAGCATCAATTATTTTTCTTAATGGATCTGATACTTCATTATTAGATGCATATTCTATTAAAGTATGGGCAAAGCAGAGCGTTATCATATAATTATCATATGATAAATAGGTAGGCACAAATGGAGGGCCCTCTGCTATATCATCCCTAAAGCCAGGCATGCACTCCTTGGGATGGTTAAGAAAAGTAAACTTATTAGTCTCTTTATTATAATAACCATATGCGTCCGTTATCTCTCTCTCTTTAACATGAAAGTAAGATTTTTTTCCATAAAAAGGCTCATGAGCATAATCTCTAAGTAAAAAATTAAGCAAAAGAAATTTATCTGTTTCGTAATAAAACTGATAGTCTAAAGTAATTAAGTTTCCAGACACTTGATTCTGGTAAATTTTAGAGGGGTATATTTACAATAATCCATAACGTATCTAGGAATCAAACTACTATTATCTGCAAAAGAGAATATAGTATCGGTATAAAAGTCATAGATACGTATTGTATCTTTAAAAAAATGCAATGCTTGAATAATAGAATTATCATTCAATGGATTTAGAAATTGTTTACCCTTAGGTGGGGTCTTTTCTCTATTCACATTGAGTACTAAACGGGAGTCTACAGGAACGTTGGGCACGTAACCTATAATATTTGAGAGAGAATCAATTAAAATATTAGAAATTTCATCCACGTCAATTTGTATTCCTGGAATTCCAGGAATTGTGTCACTACTCATGCGAAAGGCGAAACAATTTGGTATAGATTTATTAAGATATAAATATCTGCTTTGAACAGATGGTATAGTAATCTCTTTTAAGTAATTACCATCTCTTGAATAGCTTTTTATGACATAATTACCACCACCTTTGCCATGATCGGCATATAAATTACCTGTACCTTTTTCTACCTTAGGATGAGAATTGATGTACTCCTCGGGCCCTCTGCCTCTTCTATCAAATGTAAAAAGATAGTTCCCGCTTTTATCAAATACTTTTAGTAATCCACTAGATCTTACATAGATTCTTTCATTCTCAAAAAATACTACTGGAGCTCTCCCAATAAAAGATTCTGCATTTGACTCAAGTGGAATGTAAGTAATATTAGAAGCTATTTCAGAAATATCTACAACTCTCCCTTTACTAACATCGCTACCAACATCAATTACAGTATATCCCAAACTACTATCTCTCTTATCAACCCCACTATTACAGGAGATTAAAAACAAAGCAATCAAAAACAAAAACAAATTCCTCATAAAACTAAAAATTTAAATCAAAAGAGAATAGAAGCCTCATAACACTAAACATTTAAACCCAAAGAGAACAGAAACATATAGCTGATAATACTAAGAATATTAACCCAAAGTTATAAACAATAAAAGAGATAAAGCCTTCAAAAGTAATGAATATCATAATTGTCTCTCTTGTTATATTGATATTTTTTAAATAATCATAATAGGGTATTGCTTAATAATGATTTCTGTCTACTTTTACATAATAACAATAATTTTTA
>Ga0265293_10001223_pt1 | contig 57022 bp, 49 predicted proteins | sample Munlanlewell138R_FD_192505 | JGI IMG/M metagenome (GOLD analysis project Ga0265293, IMG submission 192505) | Leachate microbial communities from a municipal landfill in Southern Ontario, Canada - Leachate well 138R | ecosystem: Engineered > Solid waste > Landfill > Unclassified | place: Canada... | reverse complement strand
GCTGCCTATGCGTTGAGTAGATTTAAGCCACGTTTTTCATATCAAATAATTCTGCTTTTCATGCTTACTATGGCTTTCCCAGCAATGGTGATGGGGATACCTAATTTCCTGCTTTTGAAAAAGCTTAACTTATTGAATACGTTTTGGGCATTGGTTTTGCCCGCAGCAGCAGATGGATATTTCATCTTTTTATTAAAAGGCTTTTTTGATAGTTTACCACGTGAGATTTATGAGAGTGCAAGCCTTGATGGTGCAAGTGAGTTTAGATTATTCTGGCAATTTACACTCAATTTGAGCAAGCCTATTCTTGCAGTAATAGCTTTGGGTGCATTTAATGCTGCTTATCGTAATTTCTTATTTGCTTTTATAGTTTGTCAAGATCAGTCAATGTGGACCTTGATGGTACATATCTATAACTTAATGCAAAGAGCCTCGAGTGGAGTGGGTTATGCAGCTTTAGTAATTGCGGCAATTCCAACACTTTTGGTCTTTATTTTCTTCCAAAATATCATTATAAAAGGTATTGTCATACCAATGGAAAAATAAAAATATCTATATAAATAGGAGATCTCTATGAGAAATGAGAAGATTTATTATGAACGTGCAAAACGCTTGCACGATAGGGTCGCAAACGAAGTTTACCCGTTCGCACAAGCTTTAAATGTAAAGTTTATACATGATAAAATAGAGCCAATTCCAGCTACTAAGCTCAGCAAAAGAAAATGGAAAGCAATCAAGCTTAATGAGCAATGGGCCAATACTTGGGCTTGTGCTTGGTTTATCTTTGAAGGCAAAGTACCAGCCGAATATAAAGGCAAAGAAGTTGGAGTTTATATCGACATTCAGGGCGAGGCATGTGTTTTTAAAAATACAGATAGCAAAAGCCCAAATCAATTTGATTTAGATAAGCCGCTCACCCCCTATGCAGGCTTGACAAATAAGATCCATTGGAGTTTACAATCAGGTAAGTTTTATCTACCACTTTTTAAGAAAGCAAAAGGTGGCGAAGACATATCTCTATTAGCCGAAGCTGGTGCAAATGGTTTATTCGGCAAAGACAAAGATGATTATCTGCTTGAAAGAGCTGATATTGTGGTGTTTGATAAAGAAAAATACCAGCTTTTAATGGACTTAAAAGTACTCATTTCTCTATATGAAAACCTCGAAGAAAATAGTGTTCGGAAAAAGAGGGTACTGTATGCACTTAATGACGTGGCAAACAATTATCAAGACGGTAAAGGACTTGATAAATGCTTTGAGATTACAAAAAATATACTCTCGTCGCCAGCAGTACCAAGTGCATTGACAGCTTGGTCGATCGGGCATGCACATATCGATCTTGCATGGCTTTGGCCCATACGAGAAACAAAAAGAAAAGCTGGGCGTACATTTTCGACTGTGATGAGAATGATGGAAGCTTATCCTGAATACATCTTTGGTGCATCACAGGCACAGCTTTATCAGTGGACAAAAGAAAACTACCCGCATCTCTATGAAGAAATAAAAAAGGCAATTGCACAAAACAGATGGGAAGTGCAAGGTGCTGGCTGGGTTGAACATGACACAAATATGCCGTCAGGAGAGTCTTTGGTACGTCAATATGTGTATGGTAAGAGATTCTTTAAAGAGGAGTTTGGCAAGGAATTAGACTATATGTTTTTGCCAGATTGTTTTGGTTTTACAGGGTCTTTGCCCCAAATTCTTAAACAAGCAGGCGTGGAATACTTTATCTCGCAAAAGCTCTCTTGGAACGATACAAATAAGTTTCCGCATAATAGCTTTATCTGGGAAGGGATAGACGGTTCACGCATAAAGACGCATTTCTTGCCAACACATGATTATAATTTTTCAAACTTGCCAGGCGAGTTTATCAAGTCGGAAAAACGCTTTGAACAGGCAGATGTCTGTGATGATTTTTTAAACCTCTACGGTATTGGAGATGGTGGTGGTGGACCCTCATCAGAGCATATTGAAATGGCATTGAGACAGCAAAACTGCGAAGGTGTGCCAAAAGTTAAGTTTGGCTATGTGGGTGATTTTTTAAAGACTTTGGATGCACATGAAAAAGATTTGCCAGTCTGGAAAGGTGAGCTTTATTTTGAACTGCACCGCGGTACATATACAAGCCAAGCTTTGATGAAAAAAAATAATAGATTATTGGAGCAACGCTTGCAACAGCTGGAATTTATCAGTGTGATTAGCGAACAAGATATAAGAAAAAAGATTGAGCCGATTTGGAAGGATGTCTTGCTTAATCAGTTTCACGATATCATACCAGGTTCATCTATTGCTTGGGTTTATAAAGATGCAAATAGTTTATCAAAGAAAAACCTCGAGCTTTGTGATAAAATTGAAGAAGAGATGATATTTGCAGAGTTCAAAAAAGGAAATACTGCTTATTTGATCATTAATAGTCAACCTTGGCGACGTAGAGAGTTGATCGAACTTGAGGAAAAGAGCCCTGTAACTTTGGTGGATGCTGATGATAAAGAAATACCAAGTTTCTGGTCTGATGGCAAAGTAAAGGCACTTGTTGAATGCCAAGCTATGGGCTATCAAGTGGTTTATAAAAAGGCTTGTCCTTTGATTTGTTGTAATGATTATCCGTCAGATCCAAATATATTGGAAAATAATTATCTGATAGTTGAGCTTGATAGTGAAGGCTGCATTAATAGGATTTTTGATAAGGAAATTAATAGAGAAGTCTTGGTTGGTCAGGCAAATAAACTGCAAATGTGGGAAGATATACCAAACAATTGGGGTGCTTGGGATATCAATCATTATTATCGAGAAACAGAGCCTATAAAGCCAGTCTTGGTTGAAAGAACACTTGTTGAAGAACATGCCTTAGCAAAGAAAATAAGACAAGTCTTTAAAGTTGGAGACTCTAAAATAGTGCAAATCATAAGTCTGAAAAGCCAGTCCAAATTCATACAGATAGATAATGAAGTTGATTGGAAAGAAAAACATAAGATGTTGAGAGTTGCTGCAGAAACGAATATCAACAGTATGTATTCAGATGCTGAGGTTCAATTCGGCTTGGTAAAAAGACCAACACATCAAAATACATCGTGGGATGAGGCAAAATTTGAGATAATGGCACACCGCTTTATTGATATCTCTCAAGGAGATTATGGGATGGCTGTTTTAAACGACTGTAAATACGGACATTCTGTTCAAAGTGGGACAATTGAACTCAACTTATTACGCAGTCCAGCAGATGTCGATCCTGATGCTGATGTACACGAACATAGCTTTACATTTGGTTATTATCCGCATATCGGCAACCTTGAAAAATCTGATACATTGCAAAAAGCTCATAATTTGAATTCACCATTAATCATTTATCCAATTTCAACAGATAAGGGAATTATTGATACGCCATATTTTTCTGTCAGTGGTAAAAATGTAAAAATCGACACAGTAAAGCATAGCGACAAAGTTAAAGATGCCTTGATATTACGCTGTTATGAGACAATGGGAACCAGCACAAGAGTTAGTATTTCAAGTAAAAAATATAAGATCAAAGAGGCATTTACCTGTAATCTTTTGGAAGACGATTTGCAGGCTATTATTTCTTTTGATGATACGCTGATGCTGGAGTTTAAACCATTTGAGATTAAGACAATTATGATTAAAAAGAGGTGATGAATGAAGGTAAATGTGATACCAAAGGTTATAGCATTTCCCCAAAAAGGGAGTCCTTGCACAATTTCTGATGACTGGGTGATTGGTGCACCTGCAAAGCTGAAAAAATACGCTTATTATTTGCAAGTTGAAATTAAAAATATATTGGGTCTTGATTTAAAACTAAACAATAGTCGCAAAGAAAAGACAATTAAATTGAAAACAAATAAAAGAAAATTTGTATTAGCACATGCGAGTAATGTGTCTTGTCAAGGTCAGCATATTGAAATATTGGGGCGTGATGAACAGGGTTTATTCTATGGAATCCAAACTTTAAAACAGATATTTCTCACTTCAAATAATGTTATCCCAGCATGCAATACTTTTTCACTGCCAGGCGTTAAATGGCGTGGTATGCACTTGGATGTAAGCAGACACTTCTTCCCTATTTCATACGTTAAAAAGGTAATTGACTTGATGGCTTTGTTTAAACTCAACCGTTTTCATTGGCATTTGACTGATGATCAGGGCTGGCGTATAGAGAGTAAAAAGTTTCCGCTTTTGCACGAAATTGGTTCACGGCGTGATGAAGAGGGATACAGAGAGGCTCAATATTATACTCAAGAGGAGATTAAAGAGTTGGTTGCCTATGCGGAAGAGCGTTTTATAGAGGTTGTTCCAGAAATTGATATGCCAGGGCATACACAGTCAGTTTTGGCAGCATATCCTCACCTATCATGTACTGGAAAGCCAACTGAGGTTTGGCTTGATTGGGGTGTTTCTGACGAGGTTTTATGCTTAGGCAAGGAAACCACCTATGAGTTTGTTGAAGAGCTCTTAGATGAGATTATTCCGCTTTTTAAGAGCAAGTATTTTCATATTGGTGGTGATGAGTGTCCTGATACTGCTTGGGAAAAATGTGAGCATTGCCAAAAGAAATTACGAGAACTTGGTTTGGATAAATCGAGAGCTTTGCAACATCAGTTTACTAACTTTTTAGGTAAAATATTAGAAAAACATGATAAGATCTTGATTGGCTGGGATGAGATTACTGAAGGCGTATTGCCTGAAAACTCAGCAGTAATGGCTTGGCGAGGCGATGCTGTCAAAGCAGCTGTTAATGCTATGAAACAGGATAAACAAGTTATATTTACCCCAAATAATTGCTATTATTTAGATTGGAGACAAACCGATGAAGAAGGAGAGCATGGTGCATTTGGGGTAACAGGACTAAAGAGAGTTTATCAATGTAATCCATATAGATTGATAGGTAAAAGTACAAATCGGTTTTATAAAGCTCAAATAGTTAAAAGTATTCTGGGTGTTCAAGCCAACCTTTGGACAGAGCGGATTCATAATGAAAAAGAGCTTGAATATATGCTATTTCCAAGACTTTTAGCAATTGCTGAGCAGGCAATGTGGGACTTTGAATTAAATGATTTTGAAGAATTTGAAAACCGAGTAAAAATTGTTTGTGAAAAAGTTTTAAAACACTATGATGTAAACTATTGTGAAACGATTTATACTGGGATAAAACAGTAAATTTGGTCGCTTCGCGAAGTGAGCGAGTGAATGAGTGAATGAGTGAACAAGTGAATGAGTGAATGAGTGAATGAGTTTTTTGGACAAGCACAAGGCGTTGTCCCTACAAACCAAAATCACGATTTTGGTTTAATATAATGCTATTTGTGCTGTATTCGTTTTTTTGGCAAATTATATGTGCCACCCTCATCCAATCAAAACCACTTACCCCCACTGCGACGGAGGAGCAGAAAAGTTCGTTCAAGTTCGTTGTCGTTCGCTGTTAAAAAAGTTCGTGTCAGTTCGCTGTAGTTCGCTGTTAAATTGTTCTCTGTGGCTCTCTGTGTTTCTCTGTGGTAAAATCCTTAAAACCTCTTCGTGTTCTTCGTGCCCTTTGTGGTTAAATAAAATGTATCGCCTGCTAATCGGCAAATCTCTGTGGCTCTCTGTGTTTCTCTGTGGTGAATTAAAAAAATAATAGCCTTCAGATCCGCTCTGAGAGCCTGTTTATAAATTGAACGAAATTTAGTTTTTCAAAACCCCCATTTTGTCCTGCGTATTATAGTAGAGGCTTATCATTTTTTAAAAGAATTTTGTGCGATGAATATTGATTAGTTTTATCAGAACTTCAACGAGATATATTCGTAAACATTATCTTGATTTGTTCTCTTTGATCTCTTTACAGACGCATAGTGTGTGAAAGCATGGAAAATTAATATTGGGGATTTGATATACTGATCAGGATTTGGGCTAAGATACAAAAAGTTGCCCATTCATCCCATATACTTGATAAAAGTATTGGGACGGGCAACTTTATTCATATTTTTCTAATAATGCTATTTTGTCTTTTTTATTTGCCTGCTTAAAGTTTAATTGAAGTTTTTTGTAACAAATTCAAGGCTTGTCTCAAAGTTAGGAATAGCACCGCGAATAGGCTTTGCTTGTCCAGTAAGCTCAATTTCATAATAAGTGTTTGGCGATAAAAAGAAACCTTCGGCAAAGGTAATTCTCATCTTTTTAACATTAATCCATGAAATGCTATAATTACCTGAGCCAATATTTGTTGTTCCGTCTCTGTAAATGGCATGTTTAAATGTACTCTGATTAATCTCTTTATCAAAGGTAATTTCTATAGTGCTACCTCTTGTGTATTCTTCTGCAGTATGTGAGATAATTATTACTTCTTCTTCGTTGATTTGGAGCTCTATTGTGTTTGCCTGTACTGTTTGATTAGCAATTGGATACACAGTTTCGGAACTCGAAGTAGAATAATAATAATCGCCAATTTTAGTATTGCCAGCAGCATAGATATAAATTTTATCCATTATTGCAGGCAGATTATTGAATTGATATTTGCCATTTGCATCAGTAAAAGTCTGATAATAAGCAGGAACGAAATCATAATCGAGGACTGCAGCAATAATCTTCATATTTGGCACGGCTTGTAAATCACTTGTCGATGTGCGTGCCCTTACAAAGCCGACGACTTTTGCGTTAGCTTGATATAGTTCGAAGTCTTCAACCATACTATAATTAAAGTCGCTATTTGTAGGCACATCGACTATTCCAATTTCGCTCAAATCTGGCACAGTAATATTTTTTAGTTGGGTTGTATAAGCTTCTTTACCAGTAAAAGTTAGCTCATAATCACCTGATACAAGATTTGAAATTGCGTAGTATCCTTTCTTGTCGGTTGTTGTGCTTTGGCTTTTCCCTTTTACATACCACGACACTGTTATGCCATCAAGTACTTCAGATGTATTTGCATCTCTAACAATGCCATGTATGTGTCCAATGACTCTGCCATTGTTTTGGTTACTTGGGTCAGTCATAATTTTCTCTTTACAGCTTGTCAAACCAAATAGCATGGTAAAAACAAGTAAGATAAGCATAATCTTTTTCATAAGTCCTCCTTATATTTTCTTTAAATTATCGATAAAACCATCAGATAGTATACTGTATTCTTCTAAAAAGTAGTATATATGGTTGTCGATTAGATTTTGGATTTTATGGCTTAAACTTGTATATCCTTCAAAAAAGTCGCCAATTAAGATTTGTGCCAAATCAGTTTTGAAAGATCTTTTATCTGAAATAAAGCTGATCTTTATTTTTTCATATGCGTTACGCTCTGATAATGTTCCATTTAGCAGGCTATATACCCATTCCCAGAGGCGATCGGCAGTTGCTCTATTGAATGTTTGAGCGTAAAAATGCCAATAGCTTTTTTTTAATATTGCATATATCCAACCACGCTCGAGATGATAGTCGATTATTTCCTTTATTGTATCTTCTTCATTGGCATATTTTAAGAAAAGCTCTTGCATGCTATTCTTATCTTGATCAAACTTATGCAAATTAGCCCAAATAGTTTTAAATGGGTCAAACTCAATACCAATATACTTTCCAAGAGGGCTAATCCAGTAGCCGCAAAACTCGATATTGGCTTTTGTATTTGAAAAGCTTTGCATAATATTTAATCAAATCTCCATCAGCTTTTTAATTGTTTTGTCGCATAGTTGATCAGCGTCATCTTGAGTTTTTGCTTCAGCGTAAACTCTTATGATAGGTTCAGTTCCAGACTTTCTAATATGAACCCATTTTTTATCAAAGATATATTTTATTCCATCAGTCGTGTTTTTATCAGTGTCAGGGTAAATCGTGTAAGCATGTTCCATGACTTTATCAAGCTGTTCGGGCAGTAAATCGAGTTTTTCTTTGGCGATAAAATAATGAGGAATCGACATTACAATTTCAGAGATAGGCTTTAATTCTTCTGCCATGAATGCAAGTATCAGAGCCATGCCTGCAATAGCATCTCTGGTATAATGAACGTCTGGGCAGATAATTCCGCCATTTCCTTCACCACCAATTGGGCTTTTTATTTCTTTCATCTTTTTGCCGACATTGATCTCTCCAATAGCAGTGCGTATTACAGACACGCCGAACTCTTGAGCAATATCGTCGGAAGCCATCGAAGAGGAGAGATTTGTTACAATATCTCCTTTTACTTTTGACAAAACAAACTTTTCAGCCAATAAAAGAGAAAACTCTTCACCAATACATACACCTTTTTCAGACACGATAGCTAATCTATCACCATCTGGATCAGTTGCAAAACCGATATCTGCATTGTGTTGCTTTACAGCATCTTCGAGCTGAGCCAGATTTTTGTTTAAAGGCTCTGGATTGTGTGCAAAAATACCAGTTGGTTCACCATTTATTTCAATAACTTCGCAGCCAAGCTCTGTTAGCATTTTCTTTGATATCACGCATCCAGCACCATTTACAGAGTCTAATACAACTCGGAAATGCTTGCTTCTAATTTGATCTAAACCAATATATGGTATTTCCAAAACCTTGTTAATGTGGTCTTCATTTGCTTTATCATAAGTTGAAAGCTTGCCTATTTTATCCCAGCTTGTATAGGGGATTGGGTTGTCTATCAGAGTGTAAAACTCTTTTGCAAACTCTGGAAACAAGAACATACCATTTTGATCAACAAGCTTTAATGCATTCCATTCTGCAGGGTTGTGCGAAGCAGTGATGCATATACCTCCAATTGCTTTGCCTTGAGCCTGTTCGACAGCAAGTAAAACAGTTGGGGTTGTGGCAATACCAAGATATTGGACATTGACACCGACACTCATAATACCTGATGCAGCTGCATGAAATAGAGCTTCGCCAGTTGTGCGTGAATCTCTACCAATTATTATATATGGGTTATCGCTTTGATTTTTATTTCTCAAATAGTTGGCTAAATGAGCTGATATTTTAAAAATAAGTTGAGGGTCCATACCCTTACCAAAAATTCCTCTTACACCCGAAACACTCATCATTAATTTCGACATTTAGTTTCTCCTTTTAATAATATTATTTGATATATTTTGTAATAAAACAAGAGTAAAAATTGAGTAATATATTTATCACAATGGCTATAAATCTGCCATATGCATGCATTTTTTAAGTTTCTCTTTAAAGCGAAGTTAATCATTATTCCTCCATATATTAGTTTTACATATAAAGCTAAAAAGTCAAGTGTTTTTTTTATAATATATTTAATTATTACTGACAAGGCTTTTCATAATAGCAAAAATAGACTAAATATAGCTAAAGTAAACAAATATTTGACAAAAAGCATAAGTTATTTATTTTGTATTTGATGAAATAAAGCTGAGGTTAAATATGAAAAAGACAATCAAACCTGAATGGACACCAACAAATGCGGGAGAAGAGTTTGCCACTACAGTATCTCCTGGTATTGAAAAAACTGATTCGCACTCTTTTAATAGAAGCCATAGACCTATCAAAAAAGCAAAAAAACTAAGTACAGAAGATTATGTTGAAGGGATTTTGAACAATAATCGGACAGTTTTTTCTCGTGCTATTACTCTTGTAGAAAGCAATTCAGCTCAGCATTTAGAGCAAGCACAAGAAATTATTAGACAAATCTTGGCTCATACAGGAAAGTCTATTAGGATTGGTATCACAGGAGTACCTGGTGCAGGAAAAAGCACTTTTATCGAGACCTTTGGCTTGTATCTCATCTCACTCGGGTTGAAAGTAGCTGTCTTGGCAATTGATCCAAGCAGTACAATATCGAAGGGCAGTATTTTAGGTGATAAAACACGTATGGAAGACTTGTCTAAAAGTGAAAATGCATTTATCAGACCGTCTCCATCGTCAGGTACACTTGGTGGAGTAAATAGAAAAACACGCGAAACAATTCTTTTGTGCGAAGCAGCTGGTTTTGATGTAATTTTGGTTGAAACTGTCGGTGTTGGACAAAGCGAAATAAGTGTACGTTCGATGGTTGACTTCTTTTTGTTAATTCTTATTTCTGGTGCTGGAGATGAGCTTCAAGGAATCAAAAAAGGGGTAATTGAAATAGCTGATGCGATCTTAATTAACAAGGCAGATGGAGATAATATCATACGTGCCAAAGCCGCAGCAGCAGAATATAATATGGCATTGCATTATCTTGCAGAGTCAACTATGGGCTGGAAAACTCATGCATTTACTTGCTCAGCAAAAGAGAAAACAGGTATTGATAATATTTGGTCAGTAATTAATAAGTTTGAAGAAATTACCAAAAATAATGGTGTATTTGATGATAGACGACAAGGGCAGCTAATTGAATGGCTTAATTATATGCTTGAAGAACATATAATCAATGAATTCTTTAATAATAAAGCGGTTAAAGATAGTTTACCTCAAATAACGAAAGACATTTTAAAAGGTAAGCTACCTCCAACCGCTGCAGTCAATTTAGTGCTTGATGCTTATAATAAAAGTAGATACTAAAATACTTTCATAATTGCATCGTACAGATAATCTAAGTCTTCATCTGTATGATAACTTGATGGAGAAAATCTTATTGCACCTGTCTTTTCTGTTCCCAAGAATTGATGAGCGAGTGGTGCACAAAATAGTCCTACACGGCACTCAATTTGATATTCGTCAAAAAGTATTTGTGCTAAATCTGCATGAGGAATGGTTTTATGAACGATAGAGATCAAGTAGCCTTGCCTGTCTGGTCTTTTCGCTCTCAAAACTTTAAACTTGTCAGACTTTGATAAGTCGTCTAATAATCTAAAAAACCGTTCGTCAGTAAACTGTTTTTTGGGATGATGTTTTAAGCTTGCATTAAGTCCATATACTCCAACAAGGTTTTGAGTACCTGCTTCGAATCTATCAGGGTATATTTCAGGCATTTCATACATTGATGATAAGCTGCCTGTGCCTCCATAAATCAAAGGATCTATATCATCAGGATTTTTGGCATAAAAGCCACCAATTCCCATAGGACCATAAATACTTTTATGAGCAGTAAAAGCGATAAAATCGACATTCCATTCTTTGCCGAGAATTGTGTTTTGTCCTGCAGATTGTGCTACATCAAGCATGATTTTTATGTGTGGGAATGCCTTTCGTATACTTTGAATATCTTGCACCAGCCCATTTACATTGCTTTGGTGATTTATAACCATCAGTCTTGTGTCAGTTCTAACTTGCTCTTTCATTGACTCAATGTCAAGTGTTCCATCTTCAAAAGAATGCAAAAATTCAACACTAATCGCTTTTTCTTCTATCAAATGATGTAAGCATCTTGTAACTGCGTGATGCTCGAGCTGTGAGATGAGCACATGATCACCTTCACGTAAATATGATTGCAAAATTGTATTTATTGCAGTAGTAGCATTAGCAGCAAAGAAAATATTGTCTCCGCTATCTACATTCAATAAATCTGCTATTAATTGCCTGGTTTCATATACAGTTTTAGACACACTTAAGTTCAATTCACCGTAAGTTCTACCATAGTTTCTGCCAATATTATTGACAAAATCTAACATAGCTTCCCCAAGCTCTTTTGGCTTGGGGTAGCTTGTTGCACCATTATCAAAATATTTGTTTTTCATTGTTTTTAAAACCTTATCTCAGTATAAATACTGATTGATTTATTTGTTTCGTTATCACCTTTTATTTTTCCATCGCCATTTTTATCTTCATAACTGAAACGAGTGTCAAAGTTGATCGAAACACCAGAAGATATTTCGTAACCAAACACATAGCCCATAATTGTGCTTGGTGTTTTTAACACTGTAAAATCATGAACGTTATTTTGAGCATAGTAAGCTTTTGCAATAGAAAGTTTTGGTATTGCTGTAATTCCAAATTCACCATTTATTGACTTTGCATTTGTTGTATCACCTCTTAAATCTTGGTATCCGAGATTCAAAAAAGCCAAATCAAAAAGATTTGTATGTATCCCTGCAAAATAACCATCCATAGATTCAACAGCCCCTAACAACTCTTTTTTGGTTATTACTTCTTTACCGAATGTGCGTGCTCTTTCAATCTCGTAAGTTTGGTTGAAATATCCAAATAAGAATTCTTCATTTGCGTGACGATATTCAGCAAAAGTTGTTACAGGACCGAGTTTAAACCTGATACCAGGTAGAGTAAAGCCTAATCCATGATCGATAATCTGGGCTACTTGTGTATAGATATCAAGCTCAACCAAATCTCCTTCAATAAGTGGCATACCTAAATCTGCACCAACAATTGTAACACTTGAGCTTTTGTCTCCATACTTGATTAATTCATCTTTTTCAGTTGGGTCTATAACGCCATTTGCAACTAAAACATCAATTGTTTCTTCGATATTTGGTGCACCTTGAAGATTATGTCTCCATTTGTCTTTTTCAGTTACAAACCTTTTATCATTTGGATATGCATCAATTGCATCAGGATAGCCATCACCATCAGTGTCAAATAAGCCATTATACTGGTTAAAATCACTTGCTATTGTTGCTCCTGCGACAAGCATAAAAGGTAGGTCGTATGATGCTCTTGCACCAATCAGCATGCCAGGCTTATCGGCAAATGCTTCTTTAAAGTTATTGATAAAAAATTCAGTTCCTATACCGCCAAACTTTGTGGAGCCTTCCATACCCAATCTTTTATAAGTGGGGTATTGCACCATATTTGAATAATTGTTTAAAACAATGCCATAGCCAAGATTCACATTTTCCAAACCGCCAACTCTTAGGTATAGTGGATCTCCCTTATGCCCCCAACGAACATAATAAATTTTATCTAAATAATCTTGGAATTCATCCCAATCTTCTTCTCTAACATTTCCTTGATCATCAATATATAATTGAATATCAAGTCCGAAGCCAAGTTTCCAAATAGGGATATCAGCCCTAAAGCCAATATGTTGGTAATTTGTGTTGTTAATTGTTGTTGCTCCAATTATTACTGATCCTGACATTTGATCGTTCTGTGCATTTAAAGTTACAATACTAATTGCAATGATAAATAATGCACTAAATAACTTTAACTTACGCATTGTTCCCCCTCTATTTTTTTTAGTTTATAAAAAACTCCTCGTTTTTCTTTTTTTTCTTCAATAATATCTTGTTCGATCAAGTATCTTAGATACTTATTTATTGTATTGATGTGCAAGTTTGTTAATTTGATTATTTCAGGTTGAGTACAGGGTCGCCTTTTTATTAGGCTCACAATATCATCAATCTCGGTATGTATATGCACAGGAGCCTTATCAGACATAGAAATCTTCGCAATTATTTCAACACTCATAGGCTCGAAAAATGCTTTTATTCTTTCTAAGTTTTCTTTAGTACTGGCAGCTACCCAATCTTCTGTTCCAGGCCTATCTAAAGTATTAATTTGTATTAAATCAGGTTTAATACGTTCACAGGCTTTTTTTATAAGACTTAGCTCTGCTTCTGTATCGTTAAGCCCTTCTATAATAAAAACTTCAAGGTATATCTTTCCATTAAACATTTCTCTAAATCTTACAAGACCCTCAACAATATCAGAGGCTTTAATATCATTTGTAGGGCGATTTATTTTTTTAAAAACATCCTCAGACACTGCATCGAGAGAAGGTAATACCAAATCAATATTTTTAATATCTTCTCTCATCTGAGCATCGCCCAAAAGTGAAGAATTAGTAATTAAAGCTAAAGAATATTGTGGATATTTATCTTTGATATACTTCGTAATCTTTGCAATATCTTTATGTAAAGTTGGCTCACCCGCACCTGAAAATGTAATATAGTCTAATGTTGGTTTATTAGATAAATAAACATCGACTTCATTTAGAATATCATTTGTTTTGATATATTCGTTGCGAATACTTGTTAAATTTGTGGTTCTTCCTGCTTCGCAATATACGCAGTCAAATGAGCAAACTTTGTATGGAATCAAATCTATTCCAAGCGATAAACCAAGTCTTCTCGACAGCACAGGGCCAAATAAATGTTCGTATTTCATATATTTTATACCATTTGATCTACGAATATATTTGCTTTTGCAATTTCTTCTTCTACCTCATTTTCGATATCAGCAAATTTGATTTTTTTCATCTTATTAAGTTGTTTCCATGCAAAAGAAGTGGGTATTTCTCGATATATTCTTTCATGTCTCACAGGATTTACATAATAGTTTGAAATTGTATTTACAATATTAATCAAGCAACACAGCTCTATATTTGCGGTTGCATTTTCAGGTTCATGATGATACTGAATTGCAGATTGTATATGGCTTGGTATTTTCCATTGGTCAGCTAACCAATAACCAAGCTCCATATGAGTTGCACCCAGAACTTTTTGCTCTATTTCATATTCTTGATCTTGTGGGAAAAGCTCCATGTATCTTCTGACATTTACAAATTCTTCATGGAAATATTGGTCAAGAATAATCTTTCCAATATCGTGTATCAAACCTGCTGTAAACTCTTCTCCGTGAAAAGGTATAGAGAATTTTTTTGATAGCCAACGGGCTAAGTGTGCTGTATATATTGAGTGTTTCCAAAAAGCTTGATGATCAAATAGTTTCTCAGTTTCTTTATCAAAGACTTTTATCAATGAAACACCAAGAACTATATTTGTAATTTCATTTACACCCAGAATCACCAGAGCTGTCCTCAGTGTATCGACGCGGTTACGAATACCATAATATGCTGAATTTGCAATCTTTAACACCTTAGTAGTAATAGATTGATCATTACTCATTAAGTCACTTATTTGGCTCATTGAAGTTGATTTTAAGCCTATTACACGAATAAGCTCAGATGCTACAACTGGCAATGTTGGCAAGTCATTAATCCTTGCAAGTACAATTTGAATTTCGTTTATAGATTTTGCCAAAACTTACCTCCTGTGCTTATGACTCTTCTATACTATTTTTTTTAGCTATTAATTGTGAAAAGAACCACCTGTCTTCATCAGTCATTGCATAAATACGTGGTGGAATAGGTACTACTACTCCCTCTTTTTTAAGTCTTTCATATAGCTCGATTTTCATTTGAGCACCACATTTATAAACATTTTCTTTGTTTGCCCAAATACCAACTTTTAGTATTACTTCAGTGTCAGAAAACGCGGATATTGCCACATAAGGAGCAGGATCTTTCAAAGCCAATTCATTTTGGCTAATAACTTCTCTAACAATATCCTGAGCTTTTTGCATATCGCTTTTACCTGAAATACCAATTTCAAAGTCTGTTCTTCTGATTGGATAGCGACTTATGTTGATAAGTTCAGCCTTTATAAGGTTTTCATTTGGAATTCTGATAAAGCGATTATCAAATGTTTTTAACTTAACTGATAACAAGTCTATTGACAGTACAACGCCTACAGTTGACCCAATTTGTATTGTGTCTCCAACGACAAATGATTTTTCTGTAATCATAAACAAGCCGCTGATCAAGTTTGAAAAGCTTGTTTGAGAAGCAAAACCAATTGCCACACCAAATATACCTGCAGCACCAAGCAAAGCAGAAAGCTTAAAGCCAAGTTGGTTTAATGCAGAGACCCATAAGACAGTAAGAAGTGTGTACCAGATTATCCTTTTTACGATCATCTCGCTTTGTGGGGTTAAATGTCTGCTTAAAAGCCTTACAAATATTTTTGTTAATGCTTTTATTAATGGATAACCTATCAATAAAGTGAGTATAAATCTTATAGCTATTGATACAGTGGAAGGTGTAAGCCATTCGCTGATTTGGAAATTTTCTAATAATCCCATTTTATCTCCTTATTTGTTTTTTCTTTACAATGTTAAGCTTTTTCCTAAAAAACTAATTATCACACTATTTATCTTGTTTGTAGCGTTTTATCCAATGCCTTACTTCTAAAACTATAACCTTTTATCACTACAAATCGCATTATAAATTATTCATTATTTTTGTCAAGATTTGAATTTGTATTTTTTTATTTTTATTAGAATTGAGAATATTGATTTATACATTTGTATTTTGTGGGAAAGTCAAGAGCTTGCTTATGTGTTATTATTAAAAATAAACACACCCTATCTTTGTTGTCATATAGCTGTTTAACAGCGAGTTATGATGTCTTTATTGCACGATTTTATATTCAATAGCAAACTATAATTTTTAGTAATTTGCCAATAACGCAAATTTAACTTGACACAAACAATACAATATGTAAAATTTGAAAATATTAATATTGGAGGTAAACGATGAGCTTTTTACAATATCTTCCTTTAGTTGCATCTTTTGCAAAGAATTGGCTTAAAAATAAAGAACATGACAAGCAAATTAGAGATCACGATCAAACAACTGAGAAACTTTCAACAATTGAAAACTTGATAGTTAGGCTTGAAAAAAAACTTAAAGAAACTGACTCTGAGATAGACGATCTAAAAAGACAGGTTTTGCTCAGTAGAACAATTAATATCATTCTTTTTGTATTGCTGATCACTATAAGTTTGCTCACGTATTTAAAATAATTTAAAGACTTTAGCACAATTATCTTTTTTGCTATTACACAAGCTTTTGTTAAAAATTTGAAAATATAATTTGCTTTTCCTGCATTATTCTTTACACTATAAATAAAAGATAAATGGAGGAATTATGGCAATGCTTGATGAAAAAATAGTTAGCCAACTAAAAGAACTTTTTAAAGGATTAGACAAAGAAGTAAACCTTAAATTCTTTACACAAGAATTAGAATGTGCATTTTGCAAAGATACACACAATTTATTGCAAGAAGTTGCTGCATCAAGCGACAAAATCAAACTGGAAGTTTTTGATTTCCAAAAAGATAAAGAAGTTGCAGAGCAGTATAAAATTGATAAAATACCAGCTTTAGTCGTAATGGATGAAAAAGATCGTGGTATTCGCTTTTTTGGAATTCCGTCTGGATATGAATTTACTTCCTTAATCGAATCAATTAAGCTCGTTTCTACAGGTAAACTACAATTAAAAGAGTCAACTAAAGATTTTTTGAACACTGTTAAAAAGCCTGTACATTTACAAGTTTTTGTTACCCCTACATGTCCATATTGCCCACCTGCTGTTGTTCTTGCACATCAAATGGCATATTATAGTGAATACATAAGAGCAGACATGGTTGAAGCATCCGAGTTTAATACTCTTTCAATTAAATACAATGTGCAAGGTGTACCGCGTACTGTCGTTAATGAAACCGAGTTTTTGGAAGGTGCAGCTCCTGAAGAGTATTTGATTGAAAAGATCAAAGCGTTCTTATAAAATTGGAGGCACAAAATGTTTGAATTCAGCTTAAATCTTTCTCAAGAAATAGATAAAAATCAAATATTTGATTTAATTATTGTAGGTGGAGGACCAGCTGGGCTCACAGCTGGTCTCTATGCAGCACGTTATAAATTAAATGTCTTGATGATTGAAAAATCATTTATTTCTGGGGGACAGCTTACTGGTATAGATACAATAGAAAATTACCCTGGTTTTGCTGAACCTGTCTTGGGATCAAAGTTAGCACAAAATATGGCAGAACAAGCAAAAAGCTTTGGGCTAAAATCTATCAATGCTTTTGTTGATTCTCTTGATTTACAAAAAGATATCAAAGAAGTAAAAGTAGGAAATGATATCTACAAAGCAAAAACTATCTTGATTACAACTGGCACATCAAGCGGCAAACTTGGTATTAAACACGAAGATGAATATGTTGGTAAAGGAATCAGTTATTGTGCAACTTGTGATGGACCTATGTTTCCTGACAAAAAAGTTTTAGTGATTGGTGGCGGTAACAACGCAGTAAAAGAAGCTTTATTTATCGCTAAATACGCTAAAGAAGTTATCATTATTCACAGTGGTGAGAAACTTAATGCAGCGGTATCCAATATTGATAAACTTAAAGATGAGCAAAAAATCAAAGTATTACTTAATAGCTCGGTAAAAGCAATTGATTTCAGTGATCTTAAGAATAAAACTTTTGAGATTGAAAACAGTTCAAACAATAAAGTTGAAACAATTACTGCAGATGGTATGTTTATCTTTGTTGGCACTACACCAAATACCAGCCTTGTAGAAGGTCAATTAGAGCTTGAAAAGGGATATATCAAAACTGATTGTTCGCTTCAAACTAATATATCTGGAGTGTTTGCTGCTGGAGACGTTATTGTTAAAGAATTACGCCAAGTAGCGACAGCTGTTGGAGATGGAGCATTAGTAGCATACAAAATCAACAAGTATCTATCTAACTTATAAGACAAATATCTTGTTAAAAGGCTTTATACAGAGGCTGACTCTTTTGTAAATACATCTCTTCATGTATCGTTGTGTTTAGATAATATTGTGTATTTGCTATTTAAAATACGAGTGTGAAGATAAAAGCGTTATTGTGATTGAGTTATAAAAAAAGAGGTGAGCTTTGCTCACCTCTTAAACTTGTTTTTCTATTGCATCTTTTTTAAGATTGTAGTGTATTGTTTTTGTAATGCTGTATTTTTTGTCTGTGTTGCTGCGAGGATAAGCAACTGAACAGGTTCTTTATTGCCATCATCGAGTTCATACCATTGTTTTGCATAATTAAGTAAGTCATTCCATTTTTGTACTTTTGCCAAATGATAGCAGAGAGTGCTCAGATTATCTTCAATCTTTTCTGCTTCATACAGTCTTGTCAAATAATCAGTAGCTTTTTCATCATTATGTTCAGACTGAGCAATATATGCGGCGTTGTTTAATGCATCGACATTTTCTGGCTCTAAAGCGAGTATTTGTTCGAAGTATTCAAGAGATTTAATATTATTTTCGCTATAAAGATAGCTCATGCCCGCAAAGTATAAGTAATCAATATTGTTTGGATCGATTTCGATAAGCTTTTGATAGTACTCTATAGCCTTTTCAAAGTTTCGAGCTTGGTAATATTGATCAGCAATATTTATCAAGATATTTTGATTGTTTGGTTCTTTTTCAAGCAAGATATTAAAATATTCAAGTTGTTTTTCGTTATTTCCTCTTTGACCTTCAATAGCAGCAAGTACTTGATAAACATTTAGTGAGTCTGGTGTTTCATTTACAAGCTTTTTTAAAATAGTTTCAGATTCGTCATATTTTGCTTCTTGAAACAAATCATAGGCATTTTTAAAGATTCTATTCCATTGATTTTTAAGCATTTTGCTTGCTTCTTTTCTGTACATTGGGAAGTGTTCGTAAGATTCCCAATCAGGTATACTCTCAATTGCTTGAATTGTTTTATTGTAATATTTTGCTGATAATTCATATAATTCATCAGCTTTTTGATAGTCATCAAGGGCTTCATTATTGTAGATTCCAGCAATGTTAAACAAGCTTTCTACATGATCAGGGTATTCAACAACAACTTTTAGGTAAAAGTCTAATGCTTTATCAACATTTTTTTGTTGAGCATAGACTTTAGCTGATCTAAGATTGATTTTTGCTTGTCCTTTGATTTTTTGCGATTTGCCTTTGGCGTGCAGGTTAACACTAAAAAATAGAGTTAGCATTAAGCTTATCATTAGTATCAATTTGAACCTTTTCATTGTTCCTCCAATATGTTTTTGTTTATATTTATAATTAATGAGTTTTAGTCAAGCGTTTTATTTCGATCGTTAGGAATATTATAAAAAAATACTATATTAAACCCCATCTTTTTCTTAGGAAGTATTCGCAAGATATTGACAATAAGAATAATAAAACGAATTGCCATTTTTTGTAAAACTGATATTCAATTATTTTTTTTATGAATTGTTTTTCTTGAAGTTTTGGTATGTGGTTGATAATATCAGCTGGTTTTATATAATTTCCTTTGCTTAGATTACTGATCATTGCGAGCATATTTGTGTTTATACCTGTTTCATACAATTCTTTATCCATATCGCTAATAATAAAGGTACCTGTTGTCTTGAGGTGCTTTTCATTTTCAGTAACCTGATAGGTGTATGTGCCTGGTTTTAGAGAGCTTAGTTCAATTTGATATTGGTTGTCAATATAGGGCATGAAGTCTTCTTTTATCGCTTTTTCATTTTGCTTGATGATAATGTTGGGGCTAATATTTGTGAGAGGATAAAACCGTTCATCATAGGCATTTAGTTTAACAATAACTTTTTCACCATATAAATAAGAATTTCTATCAGTAAAAGCATAAAATCGTTCGCTATTTTTACGTGATATCCAGTCAATCAAGCCATTAAAGAAGTTATCATAATCATTATTTGCAGTATATGATTTCCATTTCCAAATATCAAAGCCACAAATATGGAAAATATGCGAATTTAGATATGTTCGATACACAATCCATGGAGACATTGACTCGTTTTCGATGAAAGAGAGAGTGTTTGCTTGATTTGCTAAAGATAGATAATAATAGTTTACAATAGGTGTATTTTGAATATTTTCATTCAATTCTTCAAAAATCTTGTATTGTTCAGCAATCGCAGAGACTCTAAAATTACCCCGATATGAGTTTTTGATATTTGAATAAGCGACAGGCTGTATTTCTTCTAAACCATTGATAGGTAGACCTATTGATATCAAGCCAAAGCCGTCTTCCATTAGTTGTGCAATATCATTTTTCATGGCTTGATTAATTGATAAAGTACCGCTATTGATAATAATCAACGACGAGTATTCTTTGATTTTTGGTTCAGATCGCTGATTAGCTTGATAGAATTGTCTGTTTTTATAAAAGAAAATATCTAAAGAATATCTTTTGCTGTTATGAAAAAGCTGACTAATATAGGTAAGATCATGGTTTAGAATATCGCTGATAATCGCAATTTTTTGTTTTGATTCGACAACTTGAATAGCTCCGCTCATTGTATTATTGTCAAAATAAGTGTCATCTGCACTGTTTACAGTGACAGAAAATGGAAGCAAACCAATTTTATTTAGAACCACATCAAAGTCAATTTCTATGCTTTGTTTGTCTTGAATACTAATTGTTTTTTCTTGGACAATTTTATTTTCAATAATGAGTTGAACATTTGCTTTTGTATTTAAGTTTTCGGAGCTTATGCGCAAATTAATAGTAGAGAGTTCATTTTGATAAGCAGTTTTATTGAACTTTAAATCATCAATTTTAAGGTCTTTTGTATGCTCACTTATGTCCAAATTAAAAGTATAGATAGGAATATCAAATGATGATAAAGATTGCAAGCTTTCGTCATGTATCCAACCATCACTCAAGAGATAAATAGCTTTGGTGTTTCGATATGTATTCTTTTCTTTTATATATTCAAAAAAGGGCATAATATAAGAGCTTTTTTTCTTTAATTGATTGAAATCTGAGAGTTTGAAAGCTTGAAAATCAATGTTTTTAGAATTTAGTATTTTAGTTAAATCATTATTAATTTGTTTAAAGAGATCAGTTTTTTTTTGCTCACTAATCACAATATCCATACTTTCTGAATCATCAACAAGAATAATGACTTTATCATCAATTCTTGTTTTGCTTGTGTAGCGTAGGATTGGATTGAACAAAAGTATGCATAAGATGATTATGTATGTTGAACGTAAAATTATTAAAATAGCCTTTTTAGGTGAAGAAAGAGATGGTGTGCTATTCTTATAAAAGAATGACACACCGATAATTAGCAATATTGAAATTAAATATATCATTAGAATCTAAACTTCATTTGTGCTGAAATAGCGGTACCTTTTGAGCTTTGACCTACAGAGTCATATAATTGAAAGCCAATAGACCCATCCCAATATTTCATTCTTAGTCCAAAACCAAAAGCAGTAATTGAAGGATGAGCGTCATTAGCAAGCATATAGCCAGCTTGCAGTGGAAACATATCAAGTAATTCATATTCAATTCCTATTGAGGTGTCGAGTAGGTCTGATCCAAAAGCGGAAGGTTTTGAGTATTTAGCAAAATCGAGCGAACCTGACAAATTGCCTGCTTTTAGCAAGAATCCAAGTGCATATTTCATAGGTAATTCAGTTGAGAAACTGTTGATTGTGTAGCTTGTGTCTTGTTCAGTAAAAAAGTCTCTATCAAGGTGGGCGACATAGACATCCTCAGCCAAAATAGAGAATTCATGTGCTTCACAGCTGATACTGTTTTTCATTGTGCCCAAAATATTGTCGATTGTCATACCCACAGATAGATTATAAGGTTTTGCATCAATTAATTCTGAAGAAATACCAAACATTGCCTTGTATCCAAAACCTCCTCCATAATGTAATGTTGTATTTTGGTCGAGATTCATACCACCATCACCAGCTCTAAATAGACCTCGAAACTCATCCATTTGTCCAGTTGCACCAGATAAAAAGCTAAAAGAGAAGCCGTATTTTGTTTTGGGTAAATAATCCATACTACTTGGCAATAAATAATTGAGGCTATAGCCACCAAAAGCGAGAGTAATGTCTTGAATTGCTAACAAACTAACGTCATTATCTTTTTTTGTAAACATATAGTCTCTTTCATATTCATTACCATTTAAGATTAATTCTAAGTATTGCTCATCGATTTTTGCATAGGTATTGAATAGTGTACCAAATGATAAGCCAAAATTATTTGAAGCATAGGCAAACAGAATTGTGTTAAATTCGAGGTTGATGTTTAGATTTCCATTCATTTCATTCAAGAGCTGGTCTTTTAAATCTTGAGTGAGATAATCAACCATCAAGTCATTGTATAAATCAATTGAAAATGCGTTATTATACGCTTTAAAGGAGATTGGCAAGATTGTAATTTCAGATTTTGTATTGTAATTTGCTAAGTTTGCTGGGTTCCAGTATATAGCATCAACGCCATTTGCTCTTTGCATAAAACTGCCTGCAAAGGGTGTAGACGAGGGAGTTGAGAAAGCGTTCAACAAAGAGACGCTAATCAATATGCTGATAAAAATTATCCTTTTCATTCTTCCTCCCCGTCACCGTTGATGCGAAGCTTAATATCTAAATTGGATACAATGTTGATTTTATCGTACGAATGCATCAGTGTATTGCCTTCTTCAAAAAAGAATTCCATACCAAAATAGATAGTTTCATTTTCAGAAAATAGCTTTAAATCATCATCACTTAAGGAGAAATCCAGCTCAGCATAATATGGCTCATCTTGTGCACCTGAGTATACAAAATTGTCTTCAAAGGTAATACGCTGCACTCGCGGATCATTGCTAATTAGATCACCATACAAGATCTCTTTATCATCTGTATTTGCCAAATATAGATTGACAGCTGCACCTGCAGTGAATTCATTTTTGAATTTGACCACAAAGCTGACACTCTTTGCATTATCTTTTATTTGATCTCTGTTTGACTTGCTGATAGCTATATCGATCAGCTCTTTAGGTCTAATCGCTTCATCAGCGGTAAAGCTTATATCAAAGGGAACAGAAGCAATATATTCACCGAAATAACCTAATCCTTCACTGGCAAAGCCGACACTATTTTCGGGATTTAAGAGAGTAAAAAGAGCATCTACAAGTTCAAAGTAATCAGGAGCAATTTCCATCAGAGTTTCTATTGAGTTTTGAAAAACTAATTTTGTTAAAGTTGAATCTCCTGGACTATCAATACCGTTTATTATTCTTGGGTCAAGCTCGACAATTCTTTCTTCACCACTTCTTGTATTTACAGCTTTAAGCTTAGCAGTAAATTTTGCATCAAAGCCTAATTGACTCCATATATCAAACTTTACTTCTGGGCTGTTCAAGTGAATAGCATTTTCGATATTATCTGGGTAATCAACCTCTATTTCAGTAAAAAAGTTTTCTGCATAAATTGATAAATTATTCACCAAACCTCTAATTTCATAAAAATATAATGGTTGATTATAACTAATCTTAACGTTTGTTAGTAGCATATCGTCGGGTGTATTGGGATCTAAATCAGTTTCGTATAATATGTTTATTGCCAAGTTATCAAGAACTTGCTCTCCACCCTCTTGTTCTATAACATAACCTGCTAAAGAAAAATCATGGGTGCCGTTAAGCTGCGAACTGCTAAAAGTGTAGTTAAATTGTTGTCCATTAGGGTCAAACAATTCTGCGAAAATAATTGTGATAGTTGGGTTATTACTTAAATCAGTATCTTCAAATTCTATAGAGAGGAATCCATCTCTAATTTGTGCAGTTACTACATCAACATCATTTTCTTCATCTGGGTCTTTCAAAGGCAAAAATATATCATAATCATTGCCTGTGATAATTGGAATAAAACCTGTGCCTTCTTCATTTGCTGAGATTTTTAAATCTCCTTCTTCCACAATCGCACCTTGAATTTCTCCTTCAGTATAGAAAAACATAAGTGACTCATCGTCCACGCCAAAGTTAGTACCGTCAACTAAATCACCTGCATAATAGTTTTTGTTCATAAGAGGGACCTTAAAATTTACGTCCCATGACGGTATAACAGGCTTTTTGATATCACAAGCTGTTATTATCAACAGACTCGCGATAATTATCATAAACACGATCCTTTTCATAATACCTCCATTAATCGTATTATATAATTTAAAATAATAATAATAATATTTATATAGTTTTGTCAACTATTATTTTACATGGTAGTTTAAGCTTTAATTGTTTTTCACAAAATTCGAGCACAAATTTCTTATTACCCAAAACCATAGATGCTTCTTTATCAGTGATATGCAGAGTTTTAATGTCGTCTGATAATTTTTGAGATAAAAACATAATACCCCTTGTTATTTCTCCAAAATTCTGATGCCATGGTCCTGCAACAATATCATCTTTATTGATATTTAAATCAGAATGTAGTCCTATTTTGATAATTTTTGTATTTGTGGTATTAATAATTTTTGCTGCCATTATCACAGAATGTAAGGCTGTATTCAAACACCATGCTTGATATTTACCTTGCTGGTACCACTTTTCTAAAGCAGTTCCCTTGAGCACAATAGTTGGATAAATCCTCATAAAACGGGGTTTTAAAGACAGAGCCTTGTTTACAGTTTCAATAAATATATCTGGTGTATCACCAGGTAAACCTGGCATTAACTGAATAGATAAGTCAAAGCCGTGCTCTTGGACCATTTTACATGTATCGAAAGCCTGTTCTGCACTATATTGCCTCTGACTTTTTTCCAACACATGATTATCAAAACTTTGGATTCCAAGCTCAATAGTTTTAACCTTGTTTTCCTGCAAAAAAGCAAGAATTTCGCGGTCAATACAGTCGGGTCTGGTCGATACTCTAAAGAATGTTTTATCGTCGATTAAAGGCGTTATTTGTGTGAAATATTCAAGCTGTTTGTCTTTTTTAAGAGCAGTGAAAGTGCCTCCAAAGAAGGCAATTTCTTTTTCAATATCCTTGTGTTTATTGATAAAGAGTTTGATTTTTTCGATATCAATGCTGTTTGACTTATAATCGGTATGAGTAATAGTTTCTTGTTGACAATAAACACATCTAAAAGGGCATCCATGAAAAGGTATGAATATTGGGTAGATCAGCATAGATTAAGCTTTTTACAAGCGAATAATGCAGCTTTTTGTTGTGCCTCTTTTTTGTTTGGTCCATTTCCTTCTCCAAATTTTTTTGAGAGAATAAAAACTTCCATGAGAAAAACTTTTTGGTGATCTGGACCTGATTCTTTTTTTAAAATATACTGCGGCACACATTGATATTTAGCTTGTGTAAATTCTTGTAAGATACTTTTATAGTTGGTCAAATCGACCAAGAACATTTCTTTTTCATATCCTTTGATAATATAATTAAGTATAAAATCCTTTGCTGCTTCTAAGCCACTGTCAAGATAGATAGCACAAATTAATGCTTCCATTGTGTCAGCAATGATAGACTTTCTTCCTTCACCACCATTTCTACGTTCTTCTTCACTCATTTGCATAAATTCGCCTAAATTGATATTAGCAGCTTTTATAGCTAAAAACTTTTCACAGACGATATTTGATTTTTCTTTTGAAAGGTCACCTTCATCTTTATTGGGGAAATTAGCAAACAAATATTCTGCTACTACTAAGCCAAGTATAGAATCTCCCAAAAACTCCATTCTTTCATATGAAGAACATGAGTCTTCTGTTTCTATTTTTTTATTAAATGAGTCATGTGTTAAAGCAGCAGTAAGCAAGCTCTTATTTTTAAATTTATAATTTATCTGATCTTCAAGTATATTAAGTTTTATTACCCATTCAGGGTCAACATCATAGTCATAAGTATTATTTGACAAATAATTAATTATCTTTTTTATGAGAAGCAAAATAGTCCTTTCTCACACCATATGTTTCAAAATAATTGCGACACTATATATTCAAGAAAGATAGGGGCAAGCGTATGTTTTGCCCCGAAATCTATCAAGTTTTTTTTCATTTAGTAGGGCTAAAGCATTACCATTTCTTGAATATTAAGACTCCGTTATGCCCTCCAAAACCAAGTGAATTGCTGAGAGCATATTCAATATCAACATTTCTTGATTTATCAGTTACATAGTCTAAATCACAATCAGGGTCGGGTGTTTCGTAGTTTATAGTTTGATGAACAATCTTATTTTGTATTGATTTAATGCAAACAATACCTTCCAGAGCTGCAGCAGCACCTAAAGTATGTCCAAACATTGACTTGGAAGAGTTTACTGCCAGTTTGTAAGCATAGTCTCCAAAAACAGTTTTGATAGCAGTAGTTTCATTTTTATCATTAAGAGGTGTAGATGTGCCATGTGCATTTAGATATTGGATATCATTAGGCTGAATACCAGCGTCTTTGATAGCCATTTGCATTGCACGTGCACCACCCTCGCCATTTTCAGCAGGTGCTGTAATATGGTATGCATCGTCAGTTGCACCATATCCGACAATTTCAGCGTATATTTTGGCACCTCTTTTTTTAGCATGTTCCAATTCTTCGAGCACGAGCATTCCTGATCCTTCAGCCATCACAAATCCGTCTCTTCCTGCATCGAATGGTCTGCTGGCGGTTTTTGGGTCATCATTTCTTGTGCTTAGTGCTCTCATAGCACAGAATCCTGCAATTGATAGGGGTGTGACAGCAGCTTCAGCACCTCCCGCAACAGCTATGTCTATATCGCCGTATTGTAGGGATCTCAAAGCTGTGCCAAGTGCATGATTTGCAGATGCACAAGCAGATACGCAATTGAAATTAATTCCTTTAAAATTAAACTCAATTGCAATATAAGCTGCTGCTATGTTTGATATCATTTTTGGTATAAAGAAGGGACTAATTCTTTTGGGTCCTTTTTCAACGAGTTTTCTTGCTTCTTCTTCAAATGAAAGCATTCCACCTATACCTGCACCAGTAATTACGCCTACTCTTTCTGGTTCATAATTACCAGGTTTCAAACCTGCATCTTTCACAGCCTCTCTGGCTGCAATAATAGCATATTGAGTATATGGATCGAGTTTGCCAACTTCCTTTTTCTCAAAATAATTTAAAGGATCGTAATCTTTTATTTCAGCTGCAATTTGAGCAGAATAAACTGATGCATCAAATGATTTGATTGTGTCTATACCACTTACACCTTTTAGAATATTAGCCCAAGTTTCGTCAACTGTATTGCCTATTGGGCTAATTGCCCCGATTCCTGTTACTACTATACGTCGTTTACTCATGAATTACCTCATTTATAATAATAAGTTTTGTGTTTTAATATCAAAAAAAGCTATTACCCAGTTTGTACTGAGTAATAGCCGACAGCATATTAGCTCAAATTTGCGCTAATATAATCAATCGCATCCTGAACTGATCTGATTTTTTCTGAATCTGTATCAGGGATTTCAATGTCAAATTCTTCTTCGAATTTCATTATTAATTCAACTGAGTCTAATGAATCAGCACCTAAATCTTCGATAAAGCGTGCTTTTGGCTGAATTTCGCCTTCATCAACACCCAATTTGTCAATAATAATTTCTTTTACTTTTGCTGCAATATCCATTCTTTCCTCCATTTAGAGTTATTTATTTTATGACATAATCAAGCCGCCATCTACTTGGATAGTCTGACCTGTAATGTATTGTGCCTCATCTGATGCAAGGAATATACATGCGTTTGCAACGTCGACAGGTTTGCCCATTTTTTGTAGAGGTATAGCTTTTGCATAATTTTCAACAACTTCAGCACTGAGCTGTGCTGTCATTTCTGTTTCAATAAAACCAGGTGCAACTGCATTTGCTCTGATATTTCTTGATGCAAATTCTTTGGCAGTTGATTTGGTGAGCCCGATAATACCTGCTTTAGAAGCAGCATAATTACTTTGACCAATATTGCCCATAATGCCAATTACTGATGCGATATTGATAATACTTCCTGCTCTTTGATTTAGCATATATCTTGATACTTTTTGTGTGCAGATAAATGTGCCTTTGAGGTTTACATTAATAACTGCATCCCAATCTGTTTCTTTCATACGCATAATCAAAGTATCTTTTGTAATTCCTGCATTATTTATTAAAACATCTATTCTCTGATGTTTGGCAATAATTTCTTTAAAAGTAGCTTCGACTTGTGATGAATCTGTAACATTAATCACAAAGCCATCTGCTTTAAAACCTTGCTCTTGCAATTTCTTAGAAGCTTGTTGAACTGCATCTTCTGCAATATCTGAGATAATTACTAAAGCACCTTCTTGTGCAAATCTTTCTGCTATAGTAAAGCCAATACCGCGTGCAGAGCCAGTTACAACTACTACTTTACCTTCAAAACGTTTCACAATGCCTCCAATTCTTGTATTACATTTTCAATGTCTTCAAGTTTGTCAATATTCAAAACTTTTGCATTTTTGTTGATTTTACTAATCATACCACTCAAAACCTTTTGTGGTCCAAATTCTATATATAGATTGAGATCTTGTTCGCTTAGATATTCAATGGTTTTAACCCACTGAACTGAACTGGTAACTTGCTCAATCAAATTGTTCTTTATTTTTATTGGGTCAGTCTCAGGCAGAGCATATACATTTGACACAACGGGGATTTCTGTGTTGGCAAAATTAATACTTTCCATTTCTTCGCCCAACCAATGCCCTGCTTTTTCAACAAGCGGTGAATGAAATGGTCCCCCAACTTGCAAGGGCAATACTCTTTTCGCCTTTGCTTCTTTGGCAAATATGCTTGCAAGATCGACTCCTTCTTTTGTTCCTGAAATCACAGTTTGGATAGGAGTATTAAAGTTTGCAGCTACTACTAAAGCTGTTTCTGAAGCTTTATCACATATTTCTTTTACTTGTTCTGGAGATAATCCAAGCACAGCAGACATGGCAAAATCTTGTCCATCATTGGCTTTAATCATAAATTCTCCACGTTTATGAACAAGGAAAAGAGCATCATCAAGTGTCAAAACATTATTTGCTACCAGAGCAGAAAATTCCCCTAAGGAATGTCCAGCCACATAGTCAGGTGTGATATTGAGCTTCTTTTGCAGTTCGTTTAGAGCTACTATACTATGAAAAAGAATTGCAGGTTGTGTAAACTTTGTCTCTTTCAATGTATCTTCTGGTCCATTTAGCATTATATTTTGAAGGTCAAAGCCTGTTTTTTGTTTAAACTGAGCCAAAATACTTTTATATTCATTATTATTATCGATAAAGTCAGCTGCCATACCCACATATTGTGACCCTTGACCAGGGAATACAAATGCTATTTTTTGGTTTTTATAAGACATATTTATTAACTCCTTTGCTTTTATTTGATCAGCAAACTCTAATATCTAAATATTACAGTTCCATAAGTCAAACCAGCACCAAATGCAGTGAGAAGAACAATATCACCTTTTTTGATCTTTCCTTCTTTGATAGCGTCAGTAACAGCCAACGGTATTGAAGAGGAGGAGGTGTTTGCATATTTCTCGATAGTTACTATTACTTTTGATTTTGGTGCTTTGAATTTATCCGCAAGGGCATCGATAATTCTCAAGTTTGCTTGATGAGATACGATCCAGTCCAGATCTTTAACGTCCAAATTATTTAGCTTTAACAAATCAGCACTAACTGAATACATTGATTTCACAGCATGCTTGAAAATCTTATTGCCTTCCATATATATAGTGTGCGCATTTTCTCTTACTGTTTCCAAAGATGCGGGGTATCTTGAGCCACCAGCTTTGTGCATAAGTAGCTCCCATTCACTTGCATCAGCTGTAATTTTGGAGTCAATTATACGAGAGAGTTCATTCTTTTCAGCTCTTTTTAAAATAGCTGCACCTGCACCATCGCCAAATAAAATACATGTACCTCTATCGTCCCAATTTATTGAACGTGTTAATATTTCAACACCAACTACCAAGATATTATTATAAGCACCAGATTCAATGTATCTTCTTGCTATATCAACTGCATAGATAAAGCCTGTACAGCCGGCTGAAATATCAAATGCTGGTATATCTTTAAGCCCAAGTCTTTTTTGTAATATACAGGCAGTTGCTGGAAATGGGTGATCTCCTGAAATTGTTCCAACAATTATCATTTGGATATCTTTGAGGCGTGTGGTTTTGGAGCTATAAATTGCTTGCTCAGCAGCATGAAAAGCCAAATCTGATGCGGCTTCATGAGGTGCACTAAAGCGTCTTTCAAACATGCCTGTTCGAGTTCTGATCCATTCATCAGAGGTATCTACTTTTTTCTCTAAGTCATAATTATTTACAATTTTTTCGGGGACATACGAACCAAAAGAATCAAATTTTGAATTGTATAAGCTCATTTTTTAATTCCTTTCAAAATGCTCTTTAACCTGCTGTATGAAAGCGGTTTCAGATATTTTTGCAGCAAACTTAACTGCATTCTTTATTGCCTTAGCATTTGATCTACCGTGGCCAACAACTGAAATACCATTAAGCCCAACCAACAATGCTCCACCATATTCAGTATGATCAAGCTTTGTTTTCAAATACTTATACACGGGATAAGATAAAAGTGCACCAAGCTTTGCAATCCAATCTTTCTTCATTTGCTCTTTCATAATGTCAAATATTGCAATTGCAGCACCCTCAACACTTTTTAGCATCACATTTCCGACAAAACCATCGCAGACAACCACGTCGGTAATGCCTTTGAGTAAATCCTTACCCTCGATATTGCCAATGAAATTAATGTCTTTACTTTGTGATAGAATATTATAAGCAGCCTTAGTAAGCTCATTTCCTTTTTTGCTTTCTTCTCCAATATTTAGCAAAGAAACCTTTGGAGACTCAATTTCGAAAAGAAATTTGGCATATAAAGAACCAAGAACTGCAAATTGTTCGAGGTGTTGAGGCTCACAATCAACATTTGCCCCTACATCTAAGACAATTTCTTGCCCATAAACAGTTGGAAATGTCAATGCAATTGCAGGTCTTGAAACATTCTTTATTCTGCCATAGGTAAAAAGCGAGGCAGCCATCATGGCTCCTGTATTACCTGCACTGACAGCAGCACTGGCTATCTTGTCTTTATGCAGTTGTAAAGCTGTAACCATAGATGAGTTTTTCTTTTTACGAGCAGCTTGGCTTGCCTCTTCTTCCATACTGATAACATCACAAGCATGGACAATCTCGATTCGGCTTTTATCATAGATATACTTATCTAAATGCCGACTCAACTCATCTTCTTTGCCTACTAAAAATATCTTTTCGCAAACATTCTCTTTAATAGCCAATACAGCACCCTCTACTTCTGCAAAAGGACAATTGTCGCTACCGTAAGCGTCTAATGCAATTTTCATTATTGCTTCGCTTCTAAGATTTGTTTTCCCTTATAAAAACCACATTTTGAGCACACATAGTGAGGTCTTGTTGGTTCACTACAGTTGGGGCAATTGCTCCAGCTTGGAATGCTTAATGCATCGTGTGTTCTTCTTTTATCTCGTCTTGCTTTTGATGTCTTTCTTTTTGGTACAGCCATCTTGATCTCCTTTCGAATAAATATAAAATTACAATATTAATCACTAAATTTATCTTAGCAAATATTGTCAAGTAATTTACTAAAACTTAATGATTTTTGATACAAACATGCCTATAATCTCTTTATTATCGGTAGTTCTGAATCAAACTCAATTTCTCTTATTGTCATGCTTTTTATTATCCTTTGTATAACATTTTTGCCTATTTCTTCATTTTCACAATAAACATAACCAATTAATTCGCCTTTTTCCAAACGATCTCCCTGCTTTTTGTAAAACTCGCAGCCTGATCGATAATCTAATTTCGATTCTAATACCCGTCTGCCTGCAGATATTTCTACTAAGGCATAGCCAATTTCCTGTGAATTGATATGATGAACATAGCCTTGCTGATCGGATATTATTGCAAGCTTGTGCTTGCTGGTTCCAAAAAGGCTATAGTCTTCAATGATATTAGCTTTTGCACCTTGATTTTCTAACATTTTTATAAATTTATCCAAAGCCTTGCCACTGTCGATAACGTGATTTATCTTGTTTATTGCGTCATCTTTGTCATTTGCAAGTTTGCTTATGATCAGCATTTGGCTGGCTAATTCATTAGTGATGATCTCCAAATCTTCAACTTTTTTGCCTTTTAGATAATCAATACACTCAATTATCTCTAAAGCGTTTCCTATTTTATGACCAATTGGAGAGTTCATCGAAGTAAAAACAACTTTTACCGCCTGATCAAAAGCATTACCTGTATTAATCAAACTATGAGCCAAAGCCTCTGCATCAGACATATTTTTCATAAAGGCACCAGCACCAACTTTTAGGTCAATGACGAGGTTTTTTGCTCCTTCAGCTATTTTTTTACTCATTACGCTTGCTGTGATTAAAGCACGGCTTTCGACTGTGCCGCTCACATCGCGCAAAGCATATATCTTTTTATCAGCTGGAACGAGATTTTCTGATTGAGCAATAATAGCTAAGCCACTATCAATCACCATTTTCTTAAAATCATGCTCTGAAAAGTATGTATTAAAGCCAGGTATTGACTCAAGTTTGTCCAGCGTGCCTCCTGTGTGCCCCAAGCCTCTGCCAGATATCATGGGCACATATCCACCGCAAGCAGCTACTATAGGTGCTAAGATTATAGAGATTTTGTCTCCAACACCACCTGTTGAGTGCTTATCAACGGTAATAAGATCATCTCCAAAGTCTATTCTTATACCAGACTCAATATATGAAGCTGTTAAGTCAATTATCTCGCTCATTTCCATATCTTTAAAGAAAATACTCATCAACAATGCAGACATTTGATACTCAGTTACATTGCCATCAATATAATTAGAGATCATAAAAGAGATTTCTTTTTTATTTAAGATACCACCGTTTCTTTTTTTTATAATAAGTTCAACTGGGTTGAAGCTCATTTAACTCTCCATTCTCAGTAATATTAGTAAAACATAATGCGGTTAGCAATCATGCTAACCGCTTTTTTTTATGCTTAAATCATTGATTTTAATAAATCACCCAATGCCTTTACACCAGTGTCGATTTGCTCTATTGATGGATACGAGAAGTTTAGGCGTAAAGCATTATATCTTTCGTGGTTGCTTGGGTAAAATTTGCTCCCTGGAATAAATGAGATTTTCATTTCTTTTGCTTTTTCAAAAAGCTCATCTGTATTGATATGTTCGGGGCATGTGAGCCAAATAAAGATACCACCCTCAATTTGAGGCCATTTAACTTCTTTTGGCATATACTTTTCAAGAGCTTTAAGCATCGCATCCATATATGGAGCATAAAACTCTTGAATCTTTTTGACATGAGGATTGAGCTTGTCTTTTTGCATGTATTTTGCTACTGCACGCTCTGCAACACAGTTCGGGCTTACAATTACCTTTTGCAACCATGATATCATTGGCTGAATCAAATCATTATCTGCAAGCACATAAGCGACACGCAGGCCAGGTCCCAATATTTTAGAAAATGATTTTACAACTGTTACGACTTTGGAATTATTGTAGTTTTCGCGAGCTATATCATACAAACCTTTAATAAATTCTCCTGTATATCTGAGCTGGCTATATGGATCGTCTTCCAGAATCAAGATTGAATTCTTGATTGCTATCTTTATCAAGTCATGACGTCTTTGCAAACTCATCGTAACACCAGTTGGATTGTGAAAATCAGGTATTGTATAAATAAATTTAACTGTTTTATTCTCTGCTTTTAGCTTGGCAAGCAACTCTTCCAGCTCTTCAATATTTATACCCTCATCATCCAAAGATACGGGGATTACTTCGGCTCCTGCTGCTTCAAATGCGACAAGTGTACCCAAAAAGCTGGGTCCTTCACAAATAATGACATCACCAGGATTGATCATCGTTTGTGTAAAATAGAAAATTCCATTTGTTGCACCATCTACTATTAAAATTTCATTTTCTTTAAGATAGTCTTTATTTTCCCATTTTTTGATTTCTGCTTTCAAAAAATTGTCGCCCTCACTTGCACCATATTGCAAAATATCAGTACCGTCAGATTCAACTACTTCTTTAAAAATCTCTGCTAATTCACTAACTGGAAATGTTGCTGGAGAGGGAAAACCACCTGCAAAAGAAATCAAACCAGGTATCCCCTTTGTGGAAGCCACAAGTTCACGAATCATCGATGATTTCATAGTCGCCGTTGAGTTTGAATACATTGATTTTAAATCCATCTTTACTCCTATTATATTTTTTATTTTATTTTAAGCATATTATATTTAAATGGGATAATCAGTCAAACAATATTTTGCCTTTGTTGAAAATTAGTAAAAATCAATCTCTTTGGTTTTTCTTTTTAAGTTTGCACATTAGTTTTCAAACTGCTGTTTACCAATCTTCTTAGCGCAAACATTCTTTATTAAAAAGACTTCGAAGATACCCTATATCGTGTTCAAAATGGAATTAATACTGCTCTTTTTATACTTATTGCCTTATGCAGCTTAAGATTCTTTTATTAACTTATGTGAAAACTGACATAAATATGATAGTTTTGTGGAACAATACCACGAATATATTTACGATCACAATCTTCTTAATTCGTTACCATCCCGTTACCATCCCGTTACTTTCTGCAAGAATGAGAGAGAAACTTAGGGGATATTAAGGAGTAAATAGGGCTTATTCAAATAGTATTTAAAAGTTGCTCAACAATCAGTTTTGTTTTTGTATGCGAATAGATATGTCAGTTTGTAATTATAAAGAAATTAGCATATAAACAGATTTTTATGCTGTTTTATTGTTCAAAATAGTATAAAACAACATATGATAGCTGTTTATATGCTAACAAATTGAATATTATTTTTAACGTTTGTATCCGATATCTTTTAAGAATTTCTTTCTGGCAGTGATATCAGAGTCAAGCTCGATGCTTATTGGAGAGCTTCCATCAATCACACCAAGTACGCCACGTCCTTGTTCAGTTTCTGCCAAAACAACTTGCACAGGATTGCCAGTAGCACAGTAAATATTTGTTACTTCGCGGCATTCTTTAATAGCTGGTAGGACCTGAATAGGAAAGCAGTCTTGCATAATAATAAGAAAAGTATGCCCTGCTGCAAGTTTTTTTTGTATTCTCGCAGCTAAATTAGTCAGTTCATTATCATTTCCATCTTTTCTTACCAAGCAGGGACCAGATGCCTCATTAAAAGCAAGTCCAAATTTGGCATTTGGGGCGGAATTCACCATTGCTTCATAAAGGTCTTCCACAGTTTTAATAAAATGAGATTGTCCATAAATAATATTAGCACCTTCTGGATAGTTAATACTTTCAATTTTAATTTCCATAGAATACTCCTGAGCCTTAGTAGTATAAATTCATTTAGTAATATACAAAAAGTGAAAGACCGTCTTGAAAACGGTCTTAAAACTTATACGATTTTTTTTACAGTATTTCTCTTTAAACAAGCAGTACAGATTTTAATGTTCTTTACTTCGCCATCTATTTCTGCTCTAATTTTTTGCAAATTAGGTAAAAATCTTCTTTTAGAAGCTCTCATTGAGTGAGAGCGAAGATTACCGCTTAAAGGTTTTTTACCGCAAATATCACACATGATTGCCATATTTCACCTTCTCCTTCACTTCTATCTTAATACCAAAAAAACTAAGCATGTATTTTTGGCAAGTAATTTATTTAATTTAGCTATCTTTTATCAAAGGAATATACATTGTAAAGCATGCACCTGAGTTTGGAGTATTACTTACAGTGAGTTTTCCTTTGTGATCTTCGATAATCTTTTTGCTAATTGCCAAGCCCAAACCTGTACCGCCTTTTTTCCCTTTTGTAATAAATGGCTCAAAAAGCGAGTCTATCAAATCTTCGGGAATACCATCGCCTGTATCTTGAACAGATATTTTCAAATAATTATTTTCGATAACTGCCAAAACATGGACAGATTCTCCTTCATCGATAGCTTCTAAAGCATTTTTAATCAAATTAGACAAACAACGTTTGATTCGACTTTCATCAAAAACTACTGTCTGCTTGACTTTATTTATATAGGTAAGGTTGATTTCACGAGACACAGCAATGGCATCCATAATATTCATCAAGTCGTCAAAAAACTTATCAATATTAACTTCTTTTAAGGTTAATGAGCTTTGCTCTCCTTTTGCAAAATCAAGTATTTCTCTGATCATTGCATCAAGTTCTTTTGCTTGGCTTATGATTTTTTTGGTAAACTCTCCAGTTTCTTCATACATTGTCGAGATCAGTTCTGCTGTGAGGATCATGACTGTTATAGGTGTTTTTATATCGTGCACAATTTTGCTTGCTGCTGTGCCAATGGCTGCCATACGGCTTTCTTTGATCATACGATCAACAATCTCAACAAACTTCTGATTTGTGCTTCTCAAGCGGTGCGATATTGTCTTCATAAGGTTGAAAAGCAGCATTGGATAGTGCATGCATAAATCAATAAAGACATTCTTTGTCATCTTTAATAAAGTGGCATTTGTGTGAGCACGAACAGTTGCAGAACGTGGAAAATCATCTACTAAAGCCATTTCGCCAAAGTAGCTATGTGCCTTTAAAATATCTAATTGGGCTTGTGTAGATTCGACTGTTTTGCCGATATGTTTGTTAATCTCAACTTCACCACTAATAATGATATAAAAGCTATCACCAGCGGCAAATTCTTCAAATATTGTTTCTCCAGCAAGATAGTTTTCAATTGTAAAACGAGATGAAATCTCGCTCAATGCTTTATCATCGAGATCAGCAAAAAAGTCCATTTTTTTAATAATTGCTCTTATATCTTTCATTTTTTCTCCAAATAGTTACTTTTATCTTGTAGTATATTAATTATAATAGATATCTTTGTCAACCAATTTTTTTGTATTATGTAATTTTTATTTAAATAAGCTTGAAAGAATACAAATATATGCAATATTTTGTTGACAATATTTTGATAATATATACTCTTTAAATCAGAGGTGTAAATATGATTAGTATTAGTATATTATGTGAAAATCACGTAGGTTTGAATTTAAAAAGAGATTGCATGGCTGAATGGGGTCTGTCTTTTTTTATCGAAGACAAAAGCACTAAAATACTTTTTGATAGTGGTCATACAAACATCTTTTCAAGAAATGCAAATGTTATGGGATTTGACTTGGATAGTATCGATTGTATTGCCCTTTCTCATCACCATTGGGATCACATTAATGGACTATTTCACTGCGAGTTTATTGAAAAAAAAAGACTTATATTACACCCCGAACTTTTGATGCAAATTACTAATGGCGAGCGTAAATACTTGACTAATAAGTTTAAGATAATCGAGTCTGAGAAAGTGTTTAAACTTGCTGAAAATATCTTCTTTTTGGGTGAAATACCACGTGTTACAAATTTTGAGGCTGGCACATATAAGGACAAAGCAATGCTGGACGACACAGCTATAGCTATAAAAACACAAAAAGGCGTAGTTGTTGTAACAGGTTGCTCGCATTCTGGTATTTGCAATATCTGCGAACATGCCAAAAAAGTCACAGGGCAAAGATTACATGCAGTAATAGGTGGTTTTCATTTGACAGAGAATGAGAGGAAATTAGTTGAACAAACAATTGCGTATTTTCATCAAGAACAGCCAGACTTTTTATATCCGATGCACTGCGTAGATTTTGCCACATTATCAAAGTTTCATCAAGAGTTTGGCTGCACTTATCTGGGGTCTGGCGATACAATTGATATAGATAGTGATTTTTAAGAGTTGGATTTGTTTAAATAAACAATAAAATGAATATTTTACAAAGTTCCGCAAATATAAAAAAAAGGTTGACGTGATATCTTATTGAAAGTATTTTGGATTAAAAGAAATATAAAAGGAAACTTATTTGAATAAAGTATATATCGAAACTCTCGGTTGTAAAGTAAACCAATATGAATCGGCAGCTATAATGGATACCCTTGTAAATATGGGCTTTGAAATAGCTGAAAAGGATATAAATGCTGATATTTTAATCTTAAATTCATGTACTGTAACAAATCGTACAGATTTTAAAAGTAGAAATATTATTAGACGTTTTTTGAAGTTGAAATCAGAAAGCCCTGAAAAAATAATAATTGTCAGTGGTTGTTATTTGCAAAGAGAAAAAGAACAAGCAATCGCACTCGGCGATATTGATGCGTTGGTCGATAATAATAGCAAAAGTACGATACCAAGCATTGTAGAACAGATTATCTCAAGTAAAAACACGTTTAATAACAAATATCAACAGGCACATGATTTTGTATGTTTTGACGAATTGCCCTCAAGCTCGATGGGCGAAAAGAGTCGAGCCTTTATTAAAATACAAGATGGCTGTAATTTTTATTGCTCATACTGTGCGATACCCTATGCTCGTGGTAATCCACGCAGTAGAGATCCTGAATCGATTTTGCAGCAGGTGAAAGAAATGATGGATAATGGATATCATGAGTTTGTACTCGCTGGTATAAATCAGGGCTTATATGGCATGGATTTTAAAGTAAAACACCAGTATATTAATAGCCTTGCCGATCTAATACAAGCCATTTGCGATATACCTAACAATAAGAAAATTAGACTGAGTTCTGTAGAGCCACAGCTTTTTACAAATGAACTATTAAGAGTCCTTTACAACAATGATCAAGTATGCCCTCATTTTCATATACCTCTACAGTCAGGCTCTGATAATATCTTAAAAGCTATGAAAAGAAAGTACGACACTCATCTATTTCAAAATCTCGTAAATAATCTTGTGCAAAACAAAGCAAATACAGCACTTGGTATCGATGTGATTGTTGGATTTCCTGGTGAAACTGACGAGCTATTCGAACAAACATACCAATTTTTAAAAGCCCTGCCAATAACATATTTGCATGTGTTTATTTATTCCAAAAGACGGAATACTGTTGCTGCAAATATGCCTCATCAGATAAATGGCAAAATAGCAAAAGAAAGAAGCCAAAAGTTAATAGAATTATCTCAAAAAAAGCTGCATGAATATATAAATAATTTGCTTAATAAAAAAGTTGAATTAACCTGCATTGTCGAGACTTGCGAAGATGGTTATTGTTATGGCATGACAGATCATTTTGTGCGTACTAAGTTCTTTTGCAAAGATCAAAGCATCGAAAAAGGCAGTTTAATAAGCTTAAATCCAATTAAAGCTGAGAGTGATTACATCTTGGCAGAAATGAAGTAATAATGATAGAAATAAAACAGATGAGCGTAGATTTGGGTGGCAAATCAATTCTTGAGAATGTAAGTGTGAATATCAAAGATAATTGCAATACCATGATCTTGGGCAAAAGTGGTAGTGGAAAGAGTGTCTTAATGAAGTCAGCAATCGGCTTTTTCCCTTTAAAACACGGCAATGTCTATATTGATGGTCATTGTATTAATAAGCTTAAACGCAAAGCTTTGAGTGAAATAAGAGTAAATATCGGATATTTATTTCAAAATGCTGCCTTGTTTGACTCGATGAACGTCTATCAAAATGTGGCATTTCCATTGATTGAACACAAGAAATACAGCACAGAACAAGAGGTGGTAAATCGTGTTCAAAAAGCATTGTCTGCTGTACAGCTCGATGATGTAATGTATAAAATGCCTGCTGATTTAAGCGGTGGTATGCGTAAAAGAGTTGGCTTAGCCAGATCAATTATCATGGATCCAAAATATATAATTTACGACGAGCCCACATCAGGGCTTGATCCCGTAACAGCCTCTGAAATAATTGGGTTAATCGGCACTCTACAAAAGCAATTTCAAATGACCAGCATCGTAATCACGCATGACATTGCAGTAGTTGAGAGGCTTGGAGAAAATATCGTAATGCTTAGTGATCGTCAACTTGCTTTTTCTGGAAATTATGATGAGTTTAAAAAGTCAGAAGTGGCGGTTGTGAAAGAGTTTTTGTCGTTTTTTTAATGAATATTAGAATTGGGGGAAAGAAATGAAAACAAATTATAGTTTAAATAAAGACGATTTTGTGGTTGTTCTTACAGGTGCAGGAATAAGTGCAGAATCTGGTATTAAAACCTTTAGAGATAGTGATGGCTTGTGGGAGAATCACCCAGTCGAGGAAGTTGCAACTCCTCAGGGCTATCGAGCAAACCCCAAGCTTGTTTGGGAGTTTTATAAACAAAGATACAATCAGTTAAGCGAGGTTGAGCCAAATCCAGGTCATTTTGCATTAGCAAAGCTCGAAGAATTTCTTGGAGAAAGATTTTGCTTAATCACGCAAAATGTCGATGATTTACATCGTCGAGCAGGCACAAAAAACCTGCTGGAGATGCATGGTCAGTTGACAAGCTGTTTTTGTACAAAATGCAACGAACACTTTGCTGTGAAGGACATTGATTTAGACAAAGATATACCACCATGCTTGTCTTGCGATGGCTTATTAAGACCAGATATTGTCTGGTTTGGTGAAATGCCATATTTTATGGACCAAATCGATGAAGCATTGAGAAAGGCAACATTATTTATGACAATAGGAACGAGTGGACAAGTGTATCCTGCGGCACAATTCCTTCTTTTAGCACGCTCATACGGAATTAGAACTTTGGGCGTAAACCTTACCGAACCGGAAAATAGAAGCTTTATCGAAGAGTTTCATCGTGGAAAATCAGGAGAAGTATTACCAGAGCTTATTGACTTGTTAATAAAGGAGTAAACATGGCAAAGTTTTTAATCACAGGCGGCGATGGAATGTTTGCGTATGCAATCAAAGAACATCCTTTTTTTGCTGAACATACAAGTTATGGATCCAAAGACTTCAATCTTCTCAATTACCAACAAATGGAAGAGCAAATCCAAAAAGATAAGCCTGAATATCTGATTAATTGTGCAGCATACACAAATGTTACAAAAGCTGAAACCGAGCAAGAGCTTGCTTATAAAGTTAATGCAGAGGCAGTGAAAGATTTGACCGAATTGTCAAACAGATATGACTTTCGCTTAGTTCAGATAAGCACTGATTTTGTTTTCAAAGGAAATGACTATATTGCAAAGAAAGAAAGCGACCCAATAGATCCAGTAAATATTTATGGTGAGTCAAAAGCAGTAGGGGAAGTTTTTGTAATAAGCCATGCTCATAACTGTCTGATTTTTCGCGTATCTTGGCTTTTTGGTCCCAAAGGCAACAACTTTATTTCGAATATTGCTGAGCTGATTAAAACAAGAGATGAGCTTAATGTCATATCTGATCAATATGGCAGATTGACCTACACTATCGATGCAGCTGATGCCCTTGCAAAGCTGATAAAAAATAGTGCTACTGGCATCTATCATTTTGCGAATGAGGGAATTGCCTCAAGATTTCAAATCGCCTTAGATATCGAGCTATTGCTGAATAAATATGGCTTTGCAACAAAAAGCTTTATCAAACCTATTTTGGCAAAAGAGTATATAGATAAAACACCACGTCCAACTTTCTCTATTCTTGATACAGAAAAGATCGAAAAAACCCTTGATATAAAAATTCGAAACTGGAAAGAAGCCTTAGCTGATTTTCTAAAAGTATAATAGGCAGCATTTTTCTTCTATTCAAACTAATAAATAAAACAATATTTGCTTTTTATGAAAAATAGTTTATTGTATTAATAAGAGGATTTATAAATGGTAATTACAACATATTTTGCAAGCGCGGAAAGATCTCCGCAAAGCGTCATTTTCAAAAATAATGATTTATTAAAAAAGCAAACTAATATTGCCAATATGCTCGAGGCAATTCCTACTCCAGTTGTTTTGCTAAACAGGCATATGCAGGCAGTATATTGCAATCAATCATTTTTTAAATTATTAGACAATTACGAAGAGAATGAAATGCTTGGCAAAAGGCTTGGCGAGATTGTCATGTGTGAAAACAGCCAAGAGGGTCCATCAGGATGCGGTACTCATCAATTTTGCAAATACTGCCCAGCATTGTCTACTATTATGGATGGTTTAGACGGAAAAAAAGCACAACAAGAATGCAGGATTAGCACTCTTGTGGATGGGAAGCATGACTTTCTTGAGCTAAAAGTAAGCTCAAGCCCTATCTCATTAGATGGTGATAACTACGTATGTCTTGCAGTTCAAGATGTCTCAAGTATCAAACGCCAGTACTTGATGGAGCGTATTTTTATTCACGATATCGCAAATACAGCCACAATTATCCAAGTAACATCTGACTTATTAAAAAACATTTATGCTAATGAAAAAACTTCCTATTTTGATAATCTTGCAAGTGTCTCAACACAGCTTTCTGAAGAAATTAAGTCGCATAGAGACTTACTTTTAGCTGAAAGTGATGAACTTAAAGTAAGTTTTGCAACTGTTGAATCAAGTCTTGGCTTGTTAAAAGTGTTTAGAGATAAGTATCTGGTGCACGAGATTGCCAAAGATAAAGACTTGATAATCAGCAAAGATTCAAAAGATATCGAATTTAGAACTGACGTTGCTTTGCTGAAAAGAGTCTATAGTAATATGGTCAAAAATGCTCTTGAAGCAGCGGTTGCTGGAGATAAAGTTGTTATTGGTTGCACAAAATCCGAAGAAGGTAAAATATGCTTTTTTACTAAAAACCCACAAGTTATTAGTAAAGAAATAAAAGAAAAACTCTTTGTCCCTTATGTCTCAACAAAAGGTGCTAATCGTGGTTTAGGCACTTATAGTATCAAGCTCTTAACAGAAAACTACCTACGAGGCACTGTACATGTAGAGTCAGAAGAAGGTTTGGGAACGACCTTTTCCGTAAGCCTACCAATAAAAGGCTAAAAGTCTTATAAAGAAAAACTCCCTTAAAAGGGAGTTTTTTTTATATCTTTATTTTTCAATCTTCTTTAATAACAATCCCCAACTCTTTCAACTGTTTGTCATCAACAAATGAAGGGCATTGGCTCATCAAATCAACTGCTCGCAGAGTTTTTGGAAATGCTATCACATCACGAAGTGATTCTGCTTTTGTCAAGATCATGACCAGTCTATCGAGCCCTGGTGCAATTCCGCCATGTGGAGGTGTGCCATATTTCAGGGCATTGATAAAAAAGCCAAACTTATCAGCGAGGTCTTCTTCTTTAAACCCAAGCACATCAAATATTTTCTTTTGAATATCCCAGCGATGGCATCTAATACTGCCAGAAGAAAGTTCCATACCATTACACACCATATCGTATAACTGACCTTTTATCTCGCCATATTTACTCTCATCATCGAGATATGGGATATGCTCTTCTTTTGGCAAAGAAAACATATGATGAGCTGGCTCCCATCTTTTATTATCATCGTCATATTCAAATAAGGGGAAATCTGTAATCCAGCAGAATGCAAAGTCATTTTCATCATAAAGCTTCAGCTCTTTACCAAAGTGGTTTCTGATACCTGCAAGCACTTTATAGACAATCTTATTGGTGTCTGCAGCAAACAAAATCAAATCATTTGCTTCTGCCTTGCTCTTTTCTTTGATAGCATTTATTTCTTCTTCACTTAAAAACTTTGTAATACCGCCGTCAAAGCCTGTCTCTGTTACCTTTACAAATGCTAAGCCTTTACCGTCAAGATGTTTGGCTATTGCTGTCAACTCGTCAATTTGTTTACGACTATAATGTGCACAATTTGGTGCCACAACGCATCTCACTGAGCCTTTAGCCTCAAGTGCTGACTTGAACACTTGAAATTCTGAATTAGCTATACAGTCAGACACATCAACCAATTCCATGCCAAAGCGCAAGTCAGGTTTATCAATCCCAAACCTATCCATAGCTTCTTGCCAGGTAAGCCTTATAAATGGAGATTTCAAATCATAGTTGATCACTTTTTTAAAGATATAAGCAAAAAGACCTTCCATAAGCTCAAATATCTCGTCTTGTGTCGCAAAGCTCATCTCTATATCAAGTTGTGTAAACTCTGGTTGCCTATCTGCACGCAAGTCTTCATCACGAAAGCAGCGTGCTATTTGAAAATATCTATCCATACCAGATATCATCAATAACTGTTTATAAATTTGAGGTGATTGTGGCAAAGCAAAGAATTTACCTCGATGAACACGGCTTGGCACGAGATAGTCTCTTGCTCCTTCTGGCGTGCTTTTCATCAAAATAGGTGTTTCAATCTCATAAAAAGACTCTTTAGATAAATATTCTCTTATTGCTAAAGTGATATCATGTCTCATAATTAAGTTTTTCTGTAAAACTTGTCGCCTCAAATCAAGATATCTGTATGTAAGCCGCAAATCTTCTTCTGCCAACACATTATCATCGAGCTGTATTGGCAAAGGTGCACTATCATTCAATAATAATGCCTCATTAACCAACAACTCAATCATCCCGGTTTTCATATTTGGGTTTGCATTTTTACCTTCTCTTGGGCGAACTAAACCTCTCACCGCAATCACAAATTCATTTCTTACACCTTTTGCAATCTCATAAGGCTGCTTTATTTCGGGTGCAAATACACATTGCACAATACCTCTTACATCACGTAAGTCAATAAAAATTAAGGCTCCTAAGTCTCTTCTGCGATGCACCCAGCCCATCAGGACAATCTCTTTTCCCTCTAAGGTCTCATTTATATCTCCACAGTAATTAGTTCGTTTCCAATTACTCATTAAGTTTAACATATAAACCTCACTTCAATTTATTTTATTCTCTGAAAAGTAATCTCTTTATTATTAAACACAAATATCAGCTGTTTTACACTTCCCTTAACTTTGGGAAAATAGATAACACCTTGCTTCGAAGCACGTGGCAATATCTCTCCAAAAGCGAATGAATCAAGCATAATATTCCTTTGCACCAAAGCCCTTTTTTGCAATATTTGTTGCTGTGTCTGTGCTGACATCAAAAAGCGGTCAATATACAGTTCTTCATTTTGCATCATTATATCCAACACATATTCATAATCTTGTACGTCAACTTGATTCCTATCCTCATCTAACAAGGCAAAACTTGATGGCGATATTTTATATGCTGTATCTGTATTATTTTGAACCTTTACCCAAAATGTCGAATAATGATCTGATAAATACTGCGGCTCTTTAACCCACATTTGCTCCGCAACTGTAAGAACTATATCATTTTCTTTGTAAATAGCGATATCATCACTTACAATCAAGCCAGGAGCTTGCACTGGAAGAAACTTTGTAGCACAAGCTGTAAATAGCAGAGCAATAGCGATATACAGGCAGCATAAAAACTGCCTGCTATATCTTTTAAAACTTTTATTCATCCTCTTCTTCTGGATTATTATCTTCATCATTTTCTTCTTCTAATGGGTTTAAGATCACGTCATCATCGCTATCATCGTCGTCTTCCAAATCCACATTTTTCTGCTCTAATTCTTTAAGAAGTTGTTGTCTTTCCATAACGAGTTTTTCTTGTAATGCAAGGCTTTCATCTTGTTCATCTTCTTTGATAATTGTAACGTCGTGTACAAGATCATCTTCATGCACATTGATCAGCTTAACGCCTTGAGTTCTGCGTCCTTGAAGATTGACTTTATCCACTTTTTGTCTAATAATTATACCATTTCTTGTGATAATCATTAGCTCATCACTATCAGCAACTTCCATCATTGTAACAAGCTTGCCAATTTTTGAAGATTTATCTGAGGCAAAGGCACTCACACCTTTTGAGCCACGTCGTGTCTGAGTATATTCAGAGATTGGAGTACGTTTGCCATATCCTTTTTCTGTTAGAGTCAAAAGATTGCCTTCATCGCTAAGTACGAGCATAGATATTACCTCATCCGACGGTCTCAATCTAATACCCATCACGCCTGCAGTATTTCGTGCTGTCGAGCGAATCTCTGTTTCTGAGAATCTATTACAGAAACCATCAGCTGTCGCCATAGCAATATAGCTTTGACCATCAGAGATACGTGCATCGATTAATTCATCATCTTCTTTTAAATTTATAGCAATAATGCCTTTTGCACGTGGTCTCGAATATGCTGATATTGCTGTTTTCTTGATCAAACCTTTTTTAGTAGCCATTACAATATAATAATCATCTCGCAAGTTGTCGCAGGTTACTAATGTTTTTATCTTTTCATCTGGTGCAAGTTCGAGCAGATTAACAATAGCTTTTCCGCGTGCTTGCTTGCCAGCCTCTGGTATTTCGTGTACTCTCAACCACAGGCATTTACCAAAGTTTGTAAAGAATAAGATATGGTCATGAGTTGATGCCACAAAGATATATTGGATAAAGTCATCTTCTTTGAGATTAGTTCCAGATGAGCCCTTACCACCACGTGCCTGTGTGCGATACAAGTGAATTGGCATTCTTTTGATATATCCTTCATGCGATAGAGTAATCACACATGTTTCATCGGGAATAAGATCAAGGTCTGTAATCTCTGTGCCTTCACTCTTACCTATTTTAGTTCTTCTCTCATCTTTATATTTATCAGAGATTTGCTGTGTTTCTTCTTTGATTATATTCATCCGCAATTCTCTTTTTTCCAATATTTCTCTTAAATCTTTTACTGTTTGCACAATTTCATTATATTCTTGCTCAATCTTATCTCGTTCAAGTCCAGTTAATCTCTGCAATCTCATTTCTAATATTGCTTTTGCTTGGATTTCTGACAAACCAAATTTCTCTTGTAATTGCTCATTAGCTTCTTGAGTTGTTGCAGAAGCTCTTATGGTCGCAATTACCTCGTCAATATTATCAAGTGCGATACGATAACCTTCTAAAATATGCATGCGTGCTTCTGCATTACTGAGCAAGAAACTTGTTCGGCGAACAATTACGTCATGCCTAAAGTTGATAAAATGCTGTATCAAATCTTTCATTGGCAAGACTTCTGGGGCACCATCTACAAGTGCCAAGTTGATCACACCGAAGGTTCCTTGTAATTGTGAATATTTGTAGAGCTTATTTAATACTGTTTGTGCATCAGCATTCTTTTTGACAACAATGACAAGCCTCATTCCTTGTCGTCCAGACTCATCACGTATATCCGAAATGCCTTCGATACGCTTACTTTTTACCAGCTCGACAATACGTTCAATAAGCAATGTCTTATTGACTTGGTATGGTATTTCACTAATCACAATTAACTCTTGATCATGAGCTTTAGTCTCGATTTCAGCTTTACCACGAACACGCACTTTACCACGTCCTGTTGTAAAATATTCCATAATGCCTTTTGTGCCGAGTATTGTGCCACCTGTTGGAAAGTCGGGTCCTTTGATATATTGCAGCAGATCGAGTGATTCAAGCTCTGGATTGTCAATAAGAGCTATTATCGCATCGCATACTTCGCCTAAATTGTGTGGTGGCATACTGGTTGCCATTCCAACTGCGATACCAGAGGCTCCATTTACTATCATATTAGGAAATTTGGATGGAAATACTGTCGGCTCTTTTCGTGTATCATCATAGTTTGAACGAAAGTCAACTGTATCTTTTTCAAGATCTTCCATCAAGTCTATTGAGGTTCTTTGCAAACGTGCTTCTGTATAACGCATTGCTGCTGGCGGATCACCGTCTATCGAACCAAAGTTACCCTGTCCATCAACAAGCATATATCGCAAAGCCCATGGCTGTGCCATACGTACCAGAGTTGGATACACAACTGCCTCGCCGTGTGGGTGATAGTTACCTGATGTATCACCTGCTATTTTTGCACATTTACGAAACTGTCCGCCTGGACTTAAGTTTAGCTCGTGCATTGAATAAAGTATTCTTCTTTGCGATGGCTTTAATCCATCACGAACATCAGGCAATGCACGCGATACAATTACGCTCATCGAATAATTCATATATGATTTTTTGAGCTCTTCATCTATTTCAACTGAAATTACTCTCGATTTATGGTCTATCATTTATTTTAATCCTCCATTCTTGTTAGACAAGCTTTAAACATCAAGATCTGATACATATTTTGCATTCTCCTCGATAAATTTACGACGAGGCTCGACTTCATCACCCATCAAAACTGTAAACATTCTGTCTGCCTCAATGGCATCATCTATTCTCACATGAACAATAAGGCGACGATCTGGGTCCATAGTTGTTTCCCACAATTGCTCTGGGTTCATCTCACCAAGACCTTTATAACGTTGAATCATAACGCCTTTTCCACCAAGCTCTTCAATTGCGGCATCGCGCTCTTCCTCGTCATACACATATATCTTTTGCTTACCTTTTCTAACCAAATACAATGGTGGCTTTGCGATATAAACATGCCCATAATCAATTAAAGGTCTCATATATCTAAAGAAAAAAGTAAGAAGTAGGGTGCAAATATGGGCTCCGTCAACGTCTGCGTCCGCCATGATGATTATCTTATTATAACGCAGCTTTGTTATATCAAATTCATCGCCAATACCAGCTCCTAACGCCAAAATTACAGGAGATATCTTGTCATTATTCAAAACTCTATCAATACGTGCTTTTTCTGTATTGAGCATCTTACCCCATAAGGGCAAAATAGCTTGGATTTCTCTGTCCCTACCTTGTTTTGCTGAGCCGCCCGCCGAATCACCTTCCACCAAAAATAGCTCGGTAATAGTATTGTCTTGCGATGAACAGTCTGCCAATTTACCTGGTAAAGAGCCAGAGTCCAACACTGACTTACGCCTTGTTAGCTCACGTGCACGTCGTGCTGCTTCGCGTGATCGTGCACCCAATATTGCCTTATTTGCAATAACTTTTGCTTCTTGTGGGTTCTCTTCAAAAAAGGTGGTCAACCGCTCATAAACTATTGAGTTGACTATGCCATCTACTTCTGAGTTTTGCAGCTTTGTCTTGGTTTGCCCTTCAAACTGTGGTTGTGGCAGCTTTATTGACAATACTGCAGTAATTCCTTCGCGTATATCATCTCCATTAGGCAATACTTTTTCATTTTTATCCATACCAGTATGCTTGATATAATTGTTTACGGCACGAGTCAAGCCTGTTTTAAAGCCACTCAAATGCGTACCGCCCTCAATTGTATTTATATTATTTGCAAATGAATATATGTTTTCTTGAAAACCTTCGTTATATTGTATTGCAACTTCAAAATTTATCTCATCTTTATCGCCATTAATATAAATCGGGTTACTATAAAGTGGTTTTTTGTTCTCATTCAAATAAAGCACAAATTGATTAATTCCGCCTTCGAAATGAAAATCATGATATTTGTCTGAACGCTCATCTCTCAAAATTATATTGATACCCTTGTTCAAGAATGCCAATTCTCTAAGCCTTACTGAAAGATATTCAAAACTAAAATTAACTGTCTCAAATATCTCTCTATCAGGTCTAAACTTGATCCATGTTCCAGAGTTTTCGGTTTTACCAATAATCGTCAAATCTGTTACATAAGCACCTCTTTCAAATTTCTGGCTATATAAATTGCCATTTTTTGAAATTCTAACTTCAAAGTTTTCTGCCAAAGCGTTTACAACCGATACACCAACACCGTGCAAGCCTCCAGATACCTTATAAGTCTTATCGTCAAATTTGCCTCCTGCGTGCAAAACTGTCAACACAACTGTTACAGCTGGCAAATTCATTTCATGATGCATATCTACGGGTATTCCGCGCCCATTATCTTCGATAATCACGCTGCCATCATTAGTAATTGTTACCTGAATTTTATCACAAAAGCCTGCAAGTGCTTCGTCAATCGAGTTATCCACAACTTCATATACTAAATGATGCAGCCCACGTTCGCTTGTGCCGCCAATATACATGGCTGGTCTTTTTCTAACGGCTTCCAGACCCTTCAATACCTTGATACTGTCGGCTTCATATTTACTTGTAGTCATATTATCCTCTTTTTCCTATCTGAACACTACAAATGTTCCTTAATTAATCCTATAAAGACAATCTATCATATCTCTTTTTCTGTCAATATTTTTTTTCATTTTTTGATATTTTTTAAGCTCTTATACAAAGAGTCTTAACTGCCTATTTAACACATGATTATAGGATTATTACTTTTTATATTATTCTCGCTAAATTTTAGCTGTATTTATCTTGCTAAAAATCACGCTCTTTCAATAAATATAGTCGTCAAAACTGGGATCATAAGGGTAAGCATCATCATCGAGATCAAAAAGCGACTTTTTGCCTTTACTGATGATTACTGTCAATGAAGCTCCTGATTTAGCTGCCTCTCCTGCCAAAGGGATAGTACGAATCACATAATCCTTACGAATTATATCAGAATATTCATATACCAAACTATCTATCTCCAATTCATTTTTCCTTAATAATTGCTCTATATCGTCTTTAAACACATTGCTGAAATCGGGTATCTTAAAGCTCTTTTCTCCCAAACTCAAGGTTACAGATATCGTCCTATCCTCATAAATCTTTTTGCCAGAATAGGGCTTTTGTGAAACAATATATTTCTCTGGTAATTCGTTATATTCATAGTCAGACACTGCAATATAGAGCTTTAGATTGCTACAAATTTTCTTTGCTTCTTCATAATTAAGACCGACAAGAGCAGGCACATCTACTTCTGCTTTGTTTTTTACCAAATAATTCATCGCTATATTAACTATCAGAAGCCCTAATACAAAAACTATAATAAAAATGATTACTGATACAATAAAAGCTTTGAACTTCATATATAGTCCTTAATTGTCCTGTTTTCTCATTTTAGCAGCAAAGGCACCATCTATATGGTGTATATGTGGAACAGTCTTTAAATACTTGTTATTGACGTATATTGGAGGTATAAATGAGGCTGCATCTATCAGCTCAAAACTCTTATTCTGCGATAAAAACTTCTCTATCTGTGCCTCATTCTCATCGTCATTGATAGTACAAGTGCTATAAACCAAATAACCACCAGGCTTTACAAACTGAGATGCTGTCTGCAATGCCTTCTCTTGAAGCTTGATCAGCTCATCTATATTTTGTCGTTCTTGCCAGCGTAATTCAGCTTTTTTCTGAAATACGCCCCAACCAGAGCAAGGCACATCAATCAATACTCGATCATAAGCTGGGGCAACAGGTCCAAACTTAAATGCATCCTCAACAATGATTTTCACATTGTTCGCACCCAATCTTTCCATCGTTTTCTTCATTTCTTTGGCTTTATTAGGTATCTTATCAACTGCAACAATCTCGCCTGTATTTTTCATCAATTCAGCAATATAACCTGCTTTGCCACCGCGTCCAGCAAACAAATCCAAGATGCTCTCATTTTCTTTGGGATCCAGCAAGTCAATTACCATTGCTGACGACACATCTTGAACAGTAAAATAACCCTCATCAAAAGCTACATCGTTCAGGATATCACTTGCCTGTTCAGAAGTCATCATATTTACACATGCATTATGCTCCATGAGTTGCACGTTTTTCTTCGCAAAATAAGCAATCAGTTTCTTTTTATTGGTTGCCAGCTGATTGACACGCAAGTTCAATTTTGGTGCCTCATTATAATACATTGCCAAATATTCAACTTGATCTTCAGGCATTCTTTTTAGCCATTGCTCTATGATAAAGACAGGGTAGGAATGCTCATAAGCGATTCTCTGTGCTACATCTTCTGGATACACAATTTTTGGATTGCGTTGATATTCTCTCAACACAGCATTGACAAAGTTTGCCACCGCCTCTTTGAAAAGCTTTTTAGCAAGCTCAACTGATTCATTGACTGCCGCATGTTCCGGTATTGAGTCACAATAAATCAACTGATAAAACGCAAGGTATAAGAGGCATTTTATCCGAATATCTGTATTTTTATATTTTTCTGCTTCTGTAAACTGTTGCACAATATAGTCAAGATTCCCTCTCATCTTGATTACACCTTTCACAAGAACGTATAAGAGATCTGGGTTTTCCACTTTATCTCTCAATTTCTTGATAGATTGTCCTAATAATTTATCAGAAAACAAATTATTTCTAATAACTTTAATTATTATATTCAGTGCTTCTTCTCTTAATATCATAATTCATTCCTTTTTTGATAAAGATGTTTAATTGACTGTTTGAGAATTTCTTGCGAACTTGAGTCTTTGGCAAATTTTAGCTCTCGAAATGCTCTATTTATCTCGTAAATTTTATAGCCAAGAGCCAATAATGCTGCTTCTGCTTCTCTAAATTTATCTTCGCTTAATTCAGCTATTATTTCTGAACTTATATCGCCTATATCGATTTCTTTTATTTTATCTTTCAGTTCAATAATCATCTTCTGTGCTGTTTTATTGCCCAAGCCTGGTGCAGAGGTGAGCAACTTCAAGTTTTCTGTATGTATTGAGCTGACAAAATCTACTACTGAGAGTGTGGATAAAATTGATAATGCTGTGCGGGGACCAATGCGGTTGATTGTGATTAAAAGCTTAAACAAGTCTTTTTCGGGGCTTGTCCAAAAGCCATATATACGGCTACCCTCTTCTGAATTGTAATGAACATGAGTAAAAAGCTTGACGTGTTCATTTTCTGTTGGCAAGCAGTCAAATGTGCTTAATGGGATTTTTAATTCATAACCTATTCCATTGCAGTCGATTATTGCTATTCCAGGAGATTTCTCTGCTAAAATACCTGATAAATATGCAAACATGGCACTCCTTCTTGAAATATATTTTCCACAGCTATTATATGAAATAACTCTATTCTCAGAATATATTTCATATTACTTATATGAACTAATATTTTTTCTTTTGTCAATCTTTTTTCCTATATTATTTTAATCAATGTGCAAAAAGTTTGAACTTTTCTTTGTTATACATGCACAAAGCTACTGCTAAGGCATCTGAGGCATCAAAAGTTATAACTGTTTCTTTCAAACGCAAAATTGATTGAACCATATACAAGACTTGTTTTTTGGATGCACTGCCTGTTCCAACTACTGATTTTTTGATCTCGCGTGGTGAATACTCAAAGCAAGGTATGCCATATTCTGCCAAAAGTAATAAGATTACGCCTCTGACATGCCCTAAGGTAAAGCTTGATTGTACGTTTTTGGCATAAAAAATAGTCTCTACTGCTGCAAAATCGGGCTTATTTTGCTCAATCATCTTTTTTAATTCGTGGTACACAACCAATAAACGGTCCGATAGAGAGTCTCGATCTTTATTCTTGATCACGCCACATCCTGCTGCAAGGATTTGGTGCTTATTTACCTCTAAAAAGCCATAACCACAGTATCGACTACCTGGATCAATTCCCATCAAAATCATCAATTACCTTTCATCAATAAAAACACAATTATTTTAAAACAACAAAAATACCAAGCTTAAACATACATCAAAAAAACTTAGCCCTCTACTATAATACGCAGGACAAAATGGGGGTTTTGAAAAACAAAATATCATTCATTTTGCAAAGTGGCTTTCAGAACGGTTTTAAAAGCGATTATTTTTTGCTGTTTTCATTTTGATAACAAAATACTCAGCATATCAGGTATGCTTTGTCGCCCATCATCAAGTATCGGAATGATATTATGTTTTTCACCTTTTGAACTTCAAATAAAGCAGAAAAAATAGTTTAATCTAAGCTCAGTTTTTCAAAAACCTCATCTGATATATCAAAGTTTGCATAAACTTTTTGTACATCATCGAGATCTTCTAATTTTTCAATTAGATTAAGCAGCTTTTCTGCAACAGAATCCGCATTAACTGTTGATTTTGGCACACGTGTCAATTCTGCTTTATTAATTTTATAGCCCAATTCTTCAATTGCCACGATAGTTTTACTAAAGTCTACAAGTTGAGTATAGATAAAGAACGCTCCATCTTCACTTTCCATGTCATCTGCACCAGCTTCGATCACATTCATCATTACTTCATCTTCATCCAAGCCCTCTGCATCGATTTCGATCAGCCCTTTTTGTTCAAAATTCCATGCAACAGCACCATTTTCTGCCAAAGTTCCGCCATATTTTGAAAATGCATGACGAACTTCAGCAACTGTACGGTTTTTATTATCTGTCATAGCATCGATAATAATCGCTACGCCAGCCTGTCCATAGCCTTCATAAATGATTTCTTCATAGTTTACACCTTCAATTTCACCTGTACCTCTTTTTATTGCTTTGTCAATATTGTCTTTTGGCATATTTGCCCCTCTTGCTGCTTGTACTGCTGTTCTCAAGCGGGGATTGGTTGCCATATCACCACCATCACGTGCTGCCAAAATTATTTCTCTTACCAATCTTGTAAATACCTTGCCTCTTTTTGCGTCTGCAGCACCTTTTTTATGTTTTATCGAGCTCCACTTACTGTGTCCAGCCATAATCTTCCTCCAGTTTGTACTTAGCTTGTAAATGCAAGCTTGTCTTGCACCATATTGATCTTTTTACAAAAACACTCCCCAGTGTTGAGGAGGGGAGTGTTTGTAAATATCTTAAGCATATTAAAGACTACTCGTCCTCACTCTTAAATGCCTCAATAACTGCTTTTGCTATTTCATCGGGTACTTTCTCAAAGTGCGAGAATTTTTGTGTAAACATACCACGACCCTGAGTCAAAGACTTGAGAGCTGGGAAATATGCAAATAACTCTGATAAAGGAACATAAGCCTTTAATATTTGTTTTTTACCTTCTTGTTCCATACCGTTTATTTTGCCACGGCGTGTGGATATATCGCCCATTACATCGCCCATATACTCAGTTGGAATAATGATTTCTACATCGTGAATTGGCTCGAGAAGAATAGGTTTTGCCTGTGTAAAACCATCTTTCAAACACATTGATGACGCTATCTTGAATGCCATCTCTGACGAGTCAACATCATGATAACTACCAAAATAACAGTCAACGCTTATATCCACAACTGGATAGCCTGCCACAATACCCTTTTCCAATGTTTCTGCCAAGCCTTTTTCAATTGCTGGAATAAAGTTGCTTGGTATTACGCCGCCAACAATTGAGTTAATAAATTGGAATCCTTCGCCTCTGCCTGTTGGTGCAATACGGAAATATACTTCACCATATTGACCCTTACCACCAGATTGCTTTTTGTGACGATATTTTGTATCTGCTTTACCCATAATAGTTTCTTTGTATGGGATTTTTGGTGTTTTTAAGTTTGCATCAACTTTATATCTATTTTTCAATCTCTTTTGTACAAGAACTAATTGTTGCTCACCCATTGCTGATAAAACGTTTTCATGGGTTTCCACATTGATCGCTGCGGTAATTGTTGGATCTTCTGCTAATAATCTGGACAGTGCTTGACCTATCTTATCTTCATCGCTTTGGTTTGCTGCTTTGATGGATTGCCAATAAACTGGGCTGGGTAACTCTACTTTTGGATATGCAAGCTTGCTATTAACAGCGACGATTGAGTTTAATCCACGTGCTACTTTCAGCTTTACCAAACCACCAATTTCACCAGCTTTTAATTCTGCAGCATCAGATCTATTCTTGCCTTGAAAAAAGTACATTGATGATACTTTATCTTTTTGGTCTTTTTCGGGAACATATATATCCATTCCAGACTTTAATGTACCTGAATAGACGCGTACGAAAGCAACCTCGCCCATATTTGGATCAACCACTGATTTAAATACATATGCCAATAAATCTCCTGTTGGTGAACAGACTATTTGTTTTTCTGCTCCACCTTCAATTACTTGCATTTCTGCTTTATTTGCTGGTGATGGGAAATATTCAACTATTGCATCCATTAATGCATCAACGCCAGCACCTGTGTTTGCAGAACAACAAAAAGCGGGCACAATATTAGCTTGTGCTAATGCTATCTTGATGCCTTTTGCCAATTCTTCTTCTGAAAGCTCCATTTCTTCAAAAAACTTATCAAGCAATTCTTCACTTGTTTCTGCTACTGCTTCCATCAATGCAAGTCGTGCTTCTTCGAGCTCGTCAGCAAATTCTGCAGGCACGTCTGCAAGCTTGCCATCGATGATAGCCTTGCCTTTAACCACGTCAATCACGCCTTGAAATGTGTTTTCTCTACCCATAGGAATCATTACTGGTGCGATATGAATCCCTGTATTTTCTTTGATACTTTCTAATACTTTAAAATAGTCGGCATGCTCTGAATCCATTTTATTGACAATAATCGCTTTTGCAGATTTTCTGCTTTCAAGTATTTCAATTGACTTTTCGAGACCTACTTCAAAGCCACCAACAGCGTTAGCAACTAATGCAACTGTGTCTGCAGCGGTGCTTGCAGCTATTTGATCGCCAATAAAATCGCCGTAACCAGGTGTATCAATGATATTGATGCGCTTGTTTTTCCAATCGGCATAACCTACTGCCAAGCCTAATGATATGTTTTTTTCAATTTCATCTGCATCATAATCCATTGTAGTGTTACCATCTGATACTTTACCAAGACGGTTTGTCATTTTTGCTATGTACAACATTTGCTCTACTAAACTTGTCTTACCAGCCCCGCTTGAGCCTAAAAACGCTATATTACGAAGAGCATTCATTTCATAATTTTTCATCTTTCCCCCGTTGCTATAATATATATCATTTCTAATCAATAATTTATTATTGCAAAATCTTGTCAATAAAAAAATGTGAAATATGCAAACGAACAACAATGATTTTTTTTTACAACTAACTACAACTAACGAACACTAACTACAACTAACTTTTTTAACAACGAACGAAAACGAACTGCACGAACTATAACGAACTTTTTATTTAACCACTAAGAACACTAAGTTAACAAAGAACACGAAGGATTCAAACCACAAAGAGCACAAAGAGCACAAAGAGGATTATTATTTGCCACGAATCACACGAATAAGACACGAATATTCTTATGAAATCAATTAACTTTAGTGATTGATTAGTGTTATTTATAGCTAATATAATGCCTGATTTTAAGTGCGATATATATCTGATTTCGAGATGGTAACACTACTCACTCGTTCACT
>Ga0265293_10001221_pt1 | contig 57099 bp, 53 predicted proteins | sample Munlanlewell138R_FD_192505 | JGI IMG/M metagenome (GOLD analysis project Ga0265293, IMG submission 192505) | Leachate microbial communities from a municipal landfill in Southern Ontario, Canada - Leachate well 138R | ecosystem: Engineered > Solid waste > Landfill > Unclassified | place: Canada... | reverse complement strand
ATTAGTTATAATATTGGTTCAGGCACTTGTTCGGATTCTGACCAAATTACAATAACTGTAAATCCAACGCCTGTTGTAAATATTACAAATCCTGGAGATTTTTGCTCCACTGATGCAAGTGTAAATTTATCTGCAACTCCCGGCGGTGGAACTTGGTCTGGCACAGGAGTTTCAAGCTCTGGCGAATTTGATCCAAGCTCTGCAAATATTGGAGCAAACACAATTACTTATGAAATTACACAATCGGGTTGCACAGGTTCTAATTCTATTATAATCAATGTTTTAGAATCACTTGATGCAAACATTAGCCCAATAGAAACAATATGTTTTGACTCTATATTTATCCAATTAGAAGTATCTAATTTAGGCGGAATATGGACAGGAAATGGAGTTTCTTCAAATGGTTTGTTCAATGTTGCAGAAGCCGGGATTGGCACACATCATATTGAATATGCAATAGAAGGAACATGTTCAAGTTCAGGTTCAATTGATATTAAAGTTATTGAAGGTGTAAATTCGTATTCATATAGTTTGCGTCATCCTTATTGTATGGGAGGTAATGATGGAGAAATTATAATAGCGGCTTCAGGTGGAACTGCTCCATATACTTATGAAATTAATAATATTTCTGTGCAAAGTGATACAATTATTTTTAGCGAATTAATAGCAGGAATTTATAATATTACAATTACAGATGAAAATTCTTGTTTTTTAATTACAGAAGATATATATTTGCATGAAGGAAATGATGATTGTATTAAAATTCCAAATGCTTTTACTCCTAATGGAGACGGCATAAATGATGAATGGATAATTACAAACTTAGATGCTTTTGATAAACATATATTAAAAGTATTTAACCGTTGGGGGCAGGAAGTATATAAAGGATATTATGGAAGTCCTTATTGGGATGGAATGTACAATGGTAAACCTTTGCCAACTGGAGCTTATGTTTATGTTTTAGAATTAAAAAATATTGATAAAGAATTTTTAGGAATAGTAACTATAATGAGATAATAAATTAAAATTAAGTAATATGAAAAAATTAGCTTTAATACTTTTTTGCAATGTTTTGTTAGTAATGAACATTGTTAATGCACAACAAAATGTTGGATTTGGAACAACAAGTCCGCATGCTTCTGCACTTTTAGACATGACAGCAACTGATAAGGGATTATTAATCCCAAGAGTAACATTACTTGCTATAAATAATGGAACCGCGCCCGTAAATAATCCTGCTACGGGTTTATTGGTTTATAATTCTGCCGGTAGTTTAGAAAAAGGATTTTATTACTGGGACGGCACTCAATGGGTAATGGTTGGAGCAGGAGGTTCTAGTGAGTGTACAACTCTTGATGGAGCATATAATTGTGGTGGAGCAGGCGCCGGAAGAATAATAAATGCAAACAATGGAGCAGTGGAGATAAAATTACCTTCTAGCGGAACTGACCTTGCTGCTCTTTATGTTGAAAGTAATAAAGGAGCAAGTATTCCTGCAGCTACGGCTGGAATAGAAGTATTGCATACTGAATTTGGCGCTGCATTATTTGCAGAAATTACAAAAACAACAAATCCTTATCCAACAGTTCAGGCTATAACTAATACTAGTTTAACAGGTACAAATATTTCATCAGGAATTTCTGGCTATCACGAAGGTACAGGTATAGGAGCAGGAGTTTGGGGTGAAGCTTCTAGTAATAGCCCAGCAGGTGCCAGTTGGGGTGTAAAAGGGCAAGGGAATAATAAATCTTTTGGCGGGTATTTTCATTCTCAAAGTTATCCTGGGCTTTTTGCAGAAACTAATGACTATACAAGTCCGGCTATCCAAGCAGCAGGAGCTGCACAAAGTCCACTTAATCCAGGTCTCTTGCTCGTTGGCTGGGCTCAGTTTAAGAGTGGCACAGCACCTGATGCAACCGGATATGGTGTAAATGCTTTAATAAATAATGCTGCAGGAGAAATTACAATAGCTCCGGATGCGGGTGGATATGGCGGTATTGGAGCTCCAGGTATAGAGTGGTATGGACTTTTTTATTATTCTGCTACTCAGGCTTCTAGGCGTGAACTAAAACGTGATATTACATATTTTGATGAAAATGTTAATTCTTATCTTATGAATAATATTATGGCAATGAAACCTAGTTTTTATAAATATAAAAGCGAAAATGATGTAAAAATCGCCGGTAATGAGCAACGCACTCGTTATAATATGCATATGGGGTTTATTTTAGATGAAACTCCTGATTTTGTACAAGATAATAGTTTTTCAGGAATAGATATTTATAGTTTGACAACACTTGGAATAACAGGAGTTCAAATAAACCGTCGTGATATTGACGAGATAAAAGAGCAAATGACTGAAATTTTTGATTTTGGCACAGCCAGCTTAAATGGTAATGAAATTTTTGTAAATTATAATAAAGATTTCCAAGGCTCAGAACCTGTTGTTAGCGTTACTCCAATGTCATCGGTAAAAGATTATTATATTAAATCTCAATCAAGTACAGGATTTACCTTAGCTGTTGAAGATGCGAATAATTTTAAGTTTAATTGGATTGCTGTCGCTTCAAAACCTGTTAAATCCCAACAATCTACTCCTCAAATAGATGCTCATTTAAAATCTCAATTAGAAGTTGATCAAGCTAAAAAACAAGATATTCATAAAGAACTATTTCATGAAGGACCACAAAAAACTGTTGAATTAAAAGGAGCGGACTCAAATAAATATAAGTCACAAAAGCTTGAAATAAAAAAATAAATTAAAGATAAAATATAGAATATTAAAAAAGCCGGTTATTGTCGGCTTTTTTTCTTTTATTTCGTAGTAAGTTCAATTAGTAAATGCAACTTTTAATAATATAAGAGATGCAAATGCAATTTCAGAAAAAGCCGTTACAAATAATTTTATTACTCAATTAGAGGCATTGGGCGAAATAGACCGAGTTGCCACAGGTATTTATTTTCGACCAAAAATCAGCAAAACAGTAGGCAAAATTTCCCCCACAATCGAAGAAATTGCCCAAGCAATCGTCAAGCGAGACAAAGCCAAAATTGTCCCCATGTATATAACAATCCAAAACTGTCCAATTAGTTTTGTTAATATTCATTAAAAGTGCAGCATTTTTAAACCAAAATAATTAGATTATATCAACGCTTTTTTTGAATATTACACTGTCTTTAAATTAAATTACTTATCTTTGTAAAAACTGTTTTAATAGAGTTCTATGCTTAAAGAAAAATACGTAAATCCATTTACCGACTTTGGTTTTAAAAAGTTATTTGGCGAAGAAGTCAACAAGGACTTGCTGATTGATTTTCTGAATAATCTGTTAATTGGCGAACAGCAAATCAAAAATCTGACTTATTTAAAAAACGAACATCTTAGTTCATTCGATACTGGAAGTAAAGCGATATTTGATTTATACTGTGAGAATGAAAAAGGCGAAAAGTTTATAGTTGAATTGCAAAAAGTCAAACAGAACTTTTTTAAAGACAGAAGTATTTATTATTCTACTTTCCCCATACAAGAGCAAGCCAAACGAGGAAACTGGAACTTTGAATTAAAAGCAGTTTATACAATTGGCATACTCGATTTTGTATTTGACGAACACAAAAATGAGCCTGAAAAACTCATACATAAAGTAAAACTATCTGAGATTGAGAAAAACACCATTTTTTACGATAAACTAACATATATTTATTTAGAAATGCCCAAATTCCTTAAGACTGAGGCTGAATTAACAACGAGCATTGATAAATGGCTGTTTGTATTAAAACATTTACCAGACTTACAAGGCAGACCGAAAGCATTACAAGAACGCATATTTGAAAAACTTTTTAAAACTGCTGAAATTGCACAGTTTTCTCAAAAAGAACGGCAAGAATATGAAGACAGTTTAAAATATTACAGAGATTTAGTAAATACTGTTGATACAGCAGAAATGGAAGGAAGAAAAAAAGAAAAGATTGAAATAGCAAAGAATTTATTAAAAGTAGGTGTTGCTATTGAAATTATTGTTAATACTACCGGATTAACTAAAGAGGAAATCGAAATACTAAAAAAAGAATTGTAGGTTATTGAAAGTCGAAAGTTAAAAGCTAAATTATTTACGAGTATTAAATTTGTTGAAATTTTCTGCTTGTTTTGTCATGATTTTTGCAATAAATGGCAAAAATCCCGCCAAAACCCCATTTTCTTGCTTTTACAAAACCTAAAACCAATACCCCATCTTAAATTATACGTAAATTCTCAAATAAAGTTTCGTTTTTTGTCCTCAAATCGGTTCGACTTTTAAAACTCGAACTTTTTTAATAAATAAAATTAAGAATAAGCCAGAATGTTTAAATGTTCATAAATTCAAAATAATTTAAAATTGCACTTAAGACTTGCTTAATTCTGAATTTAACGAATGCCGCCTACATTTTTGCTAAATAGTTAGGTAAAAAACTATTAATTTTATGTATGTTTGCAAAAAAATGTTTAGATGATAAAAAAAATAATTACTAATGATGCCCAGACTTTAATAAAAGTCATAAATGAGTCAATTTTAGAAAAAAAAGGTGAAGATATTTTAATTTTGGATTTGCAAAAAACAGGCAGTAGTGTTTGCGATTATTTTGTAATTTGCACAGGAAATTCTGAAACTCATGTAAATACATTAGCACAATATATTGAACATAATGTTAAAAAAATTCTTGATGATAAAGTTTGGCAAAAAGAAGGTTATGAAAATAAAGAATGGATATTGCTAGATTATGTAAATGTTATGGTTCATGTTTTTCAAGCTAAATCTCGTAATTTTTACCGCTTAGAGCAGTTGTGGGCTGATGGAGAAATTGTAGAAATAGATTTAAACAATAATTAGTCTTTTTAGTTGTTTATTGATAATATGAAAAAAATGGAAAATAAAAATAAAGGGTTTAATAAAGGCAATAAAAAACCTAACACCCCAAATACCGGCAATAAAAAGCCAAACTCACCAAATAAAGTTTGGTTATATGTTATTTTGTTCGGAATATTTTTGGCTTTTACTTTTATGGATTTTGGTTCTAAAACAAAAGAAATTGATAGGCAAAAATTTGAAACAGAATTACTTTTTTCAGGTGATCTTGAAAAAATTGTTGTTGTAAATAAAGATAAAGTTGATATTTACTTAAAAAACGAAGCTTTAAGTAAAGATAAGTATGATGATGTTGGAAAACCCGGAGCTTTTAATTTTTCAAAAAATACCGGTCCACATTATTTCTTTAAAATTGGTTCTGTAGAATCTTTTGAAATTCAACTTGCAGAAGCACAAAAAGACCTTGAACCTGGTCAAAGAATTGCTGCACAATATGAGACTAAACATAATTATATTGGCGAGATTTTAAGCTGGGTTTTGCCTTTTGCTATTATAATAGGAATATGGTTTTTTGTCTTTCGCAGAATGAGCGGAGGTGGAGGTGGTGGAAATCAAATTTTTAATATAGGAAAATCTAAGGCTCAAGTTTTTGATGATGAAAGAAGAGTGAAAGTAAATTTTAACGATGTGGCCGGACTTGAAGAAGCTAAAGTTGAAATTATGGAAATTGTAGATTTTCTTAAAAATTCAGAAAAATACACAAAACTTGGTGGGAAAATTCCAAAAGGTGCCTTATTAGTAGGTCCTCCAGGAACAGGAAAAACTTTGCTCGCTAAAGCTGTTGCAGGCGAAGCTAATGTGCCTTTCTTTTCGCTTAGTGGCTCAGATTTTGTTGAAATGTTTGTAGGAGTTGGTGCTTCTAGAGTTCGTGATTTATTTAAACAAGCTAAAGCTAAAGCTCCTTGTATTATTTTTATTGACGAAATCGATGCTATTGGTAGAGCAAGAGGAAAAAATGCTAATTTTGGTGGAAATGATGAAAGAGAAAATACCTTAAACCAACTTCTTACCGAAATGGACGGTTTTGATACAAATAGCGGAGTGATTATTCTTGCTGCCACAAACCGTGCTGATATTTTAGATAGTGCTCTAATGCGTGCAGGTCGCTTCGATAGACAAATACACTTGGAATTGCCTGATATAGTAGAGCGTGAAGCTATTTTTAAAGTGCATACCCGTGAGTTGAAAATGTCTAAAGAAGTAGATGTTAGCTTTTTAGCAAAACAAACTCCAGGATTTAGTGGTGCCGATATTGCTAATGTTTGTAACGAAGCTGCTTTGATTGCTGCAAGAAAAAGTAAAAAAGAAATTGAAAGACAAGATTTTTTAGATGCTGTGGATAGGATAGTGGGTGGTTTGGAGCGTAAAACAAAAATTATTTCTCAAAGTGAAAAAAGAACTATAGCTTTTCACGAAGCAGGTCACGCAACGGTTAGCTGGTTGCTAGAACATGCAAATCCATTGATTAAGGTTACAATTATTCCGAGAGGTAGAGCCTTAGGTGCTGCGTGGTATTTGCCAGAAGAAAGACAAATTACAACTAAAGAGCAAATTTTAGACGAAATGGCTTCAACTCTCGGAGGTAGAGCTTCAGAAGAAATTAATTTTGGAAAAGTTTCTACAGGTGCTCTAAATGATTTGGAAAGAGTTACAAAACAAGCTTTCGCTATGGTAAGCTTTTTTGGAATGAGCGATAAAATTGGAAACCTTTCTTATTATGATTCAAGCGGACAAAGTGATTTTGGTTTTACTAAGCCTTATAGCGAAAAAACTTCAGAACTGATTGATGCCGAAGTAAAAGCTATTGTAGAAGAACAATATCAAAGAGCAATTAATGTTTTGAAAGAAAATATAAGCGGACTTACAGAACTTGCAGAAACTTTATTAGAAAAAGAAGTGATTTTTAGCGACGATTTAGAAAGAATTTTTGGAAAAAGAAAAGGTGATAAAGAAAGTCCAGACTCAGTAAATTTTAACCAAGATAAAACTAATATAACAGAAATTAAATAAAATTGAATAATTTTTATAAAAGAACTTTAACAGGCTTGGTTTTCGTAATTGTCTGTATATCAATGGTTTTGCTAAACCAATGGTCTTTACTCGCATTTTTGATTATTGCAGATATTTGGCTAAAAATTGAGTTTTTTAGAATTGTAAAACATGATAAAGCTAAGCCCATTAGTTTCACAAGTATTTTTACAGGTGTTTTATTTATTTTAATAAATTTTCTTGTAATTAATTTTGAAATAAGCTCAAAACTTTATGTTTTATTATTAATTCCTTTGTTTTTTATTTTTATAGAAGAGCTTTTCAGAAATCTTGAAAATCCAATTAGAAACTTAGCTTTCAGCATTTTATCATTGGTTTATATTAGTTTGCCATTAGCTTTGGCTCAGACAATTAGTTATAAAGATTTAGGGGATAATCAAATTCAATTTTTACCACAAATTTTACTTGGAATATTAGTTTTAATTTGGATTTTTGACTCTATGTCTTATGTGATAGGTGTTCCATTAGGAAAACATAGACTTTTTGAAAGAGTGTCGCCAAAAAAATCATGGGAAGGTGCAATTGGAGGAAGTGTTTTTACTTTACTTATCGGTTTTTTTATGTCCTATTTTATTCCAAATCTTAGCCGTTTTGATTGGATATCAATTACTGTAATAGTTATTGTTTTTGGAAGTTTAGGAGATTTAATCGAATCGCTTTTTAAACGTAGTATTAGTTTAAAAGATTCAGGAAACACATTGCCCGGACACGGTGGTTTATTAGACAGGTTAGATAGCTTTATTTTTGTAATACCTTGGGTATATGTGTATTTTGTTTTGAAGGAAATTGTAATACAATAAGGTTTTTTTAAGTAAAACCAACAACTTTTGTGCTTAGATTTTGTTAAGTTCAATAAACTTAAATTTTAATATATATGAAAGTATTTATGATAGGTGGCACAGGTCTGATTGGCAGTGTCGCAGCTGAAGAATTAATAAATAGGGGTCATCAAGTAAGTTGTTTGTCTTTACCACCTCTTCCCTCAGGTTCGGTTCTTCCAAAAGATATGAATGTTGAATTTGGAAATTTTATGGAAATGAGTGATGATGAGCTTAAACAAAAAATGCAAGGCTTTGACGCTTTTGTTTTTGCTGCCGGAATTGATGAAAGGATTACAGGACCTGCACCAATTTATGATTTGTTTAAAAAGTTTAATATTGATGCCTTAGAAAGAATTTTAAAATTTGCAAAAGAAGTTGGGCTAAAACATGCAGTTGTTTGCGGTTCTTATTTTACATATTTTGAAAGGGTTCGTCCCAAAGATGAGTTGTATAAATGGCATCCTTATATTCGTAGTAGAGTTGACCAGTTGAATATGAGCTTAAGTTTTGCAGATGAAAATTTTGATGTTGCTGTTTTGGAATTGCCTTATATCTTTGGAACTCAGCCAGGTAGAAAACCAGTTTGGGTGTTTTTAGTTGAAATGCTTTTAAAAATGGGCAAAAAAACTATGTATCCCAAAGGTGGAACTACAATGCTGACAGTAAAGCAAGTGGGACAAGCAATAGCAGGTGCTTTAGAAAAAAATAAAGGTGGAAATGCTTATCCAATTGGTTATTATAATATGAAATGGCCAGAAATGTTGAAAATTTTCCATAAATATATGGGAGTTCCAGATAGAAAAATAATTACTTTACCAACATTTTTAATAAAAATGTCTGCACGCAAAACTTTAAAAGAACATATTAAAGCCAACTTAGAGCCAGGCTTACATCCTGTAAAATTTACTAGTTTGCAATGTTCGGATCAGTTTATTGATAAATCTTTAGCCTGTGATTTTTTAGGTGTACAAGATGACGATATTGAAGCTGCAATAGCCGAATCTGTAAAACTTAGTATGGAAATAATAAATAAAAATCTTGAAGTTATAGATATGAAAGGTGAATAGCTTGGTAACTTTTTCTATCAGACTTTTATCTTAGATTTTGTTGTTTTTATAAACAAAGGTAGATATGTTTTTGAAGAAATACTTCAAAATAAAATGTTTGGCGACTTAGTAAAATAATTATTATTTAATTAAAAAGTTGCTTTAATAAAATTATTTGCTATTTTTGAAAATCTAATAATTAGAGTATTAAATGGGCTTAGTTCAATTTTATTATAAAGTATTTTTACCTAAAAAGGAAATACCTTATTATGCTAAATATTCGATTTTTAAAATATTATGGCGTCCTATCAGAAAGTATATAAATGTTGTTTTAATTCCAAATACGCCATTTAATTTTTTAAGAATATTTCTTTATAAATTAATTGGCTATAAAATAGGTAAAAATGTATTTATTGGGATGAAGTGTTATCTAGATGATTTAGAGCCACATAAGACTAAAATTGAAAATAACGTCATTATTTCTTATGGTGTTTATTTTTCTTTGCATGGAAAAAATCAAACTAGAACATTTATTCATATTAAGTCAGGTGCTTATATAGGAATGTGTGCAAGATTAATTGCGAAAAAAAACGGATTGAATATAGGTGAAAAAGCAATAGTTGGAGCTGGAAGTGTTGTTATTATGGATGTACCAGATAATGAAACCCATGTAGGAAATCCGGCTCGTAAAATTAAATAACAATTTTTAATTTATATTATTAACTAATAGCATATTAAACTTTTACATATTGCTTGCTAATCTCAATTTATCTTTAATGCTATCAATAATTTCATAAGTTTTTAAAATTTTATCTATATCCGCTTCTGGTTCTTTGTCGTAAATTATTGATTTTGCAAAAGAAGATATTTCGTCAAAATATGAGTTGTTTGGCTTTATATTAATGTTTTCAACAATTAAATCTCCTATATTTTCTTGAAATAATAGTTTAGAGTTTTGTAAATCTCGTTTTTTTAGAAATTTTGCTTTATTATTGCATAAATCTATTTCTACGTAATTTTTATCGCCATAAAAACTTATTTCATGATAATTTCCACTTGCTATTCGCGATGCTGTTAAATCTGCTACACTACCGTTAATAAATTCTATTCTAACATTTATAATATCCGGATCGCCATAATTTAAACTTGTAGAGCTAGTTTTTATATTTTTAACATTAGAAGAAACAACACTTAAAACCATATCAATATCTAAAATAAGCAAATCTAATAAAACGGAGTAAGAATCAATATCAAAATTAAAATGTTTAAAATTTTTAGACTGAATAAATTTTGGTTTTTTGATAAATGGTTTTGCTGATAAAAATGTATTGTTAAATCGATAGTGTAAGCCGGCCTGCACTTTAACATTGGCTTCATCTATAATATTATTTAATTTATTAAAATCTTCGTAATAAAACTTGCTACTAGGTTCAAAATATACATGTTTTGAGTTTTTTACAAGTTTTTCCAAATGCAAAGAATCGCTTAAAGGCGACAAAGCAATTACAGCATCAACCTCATCTAAAAGAGTTTCAACTTGTGTATAGGATTTAATTTTAGAATTTAAAAAATCTAATTCCTTACAAGACAATTCAGGGCTATAAATTCCAACCAAGGATAATTCAGGAATATCTAAAACATTGTCTAATATTTTATTGTGCTCATCAAAGTCTCCGTATATACCTGTTTTTACCATCTTACTAATTTTTATGTAAAAATATAGCTTTAAAATTCACTAAAAATACTTAGGCATACAGACTTTTCAACTGATATATGTTAAAATAAGCAAAACATCAGAATTATTATTGGATAATTTATATTTTTATAATATGATTTTGCGTTTTAAGGCTTTGATTTTGAGCCAAATAAAATATTATTAAAAATATTTTGTTCAATTGATATTATTTTATACTTTTGCAAACCAAATAATATGGTCTAGTAGCTCAGCTGGATAGAGCAACGGCCTTCTAAGCCGTAGGTCTCAGGTTCGAATCCTGACTAGATCACAAAAATCTATTGTAAATTGCAGTAGATTTTTTTTATTTTTAAAGTTTTTTTTAACTTTGAAAAAAATTCATATATGAAAAATTTGGTAATTTTAATTTGTTTTGCTTTTATTACACTTTTTCTTGCTTCTTGTGGAAATAAAGCTGATGATATCGTAATTAATGGAAAAATTATAAAAGCTTCCGAAAATGATTATCAAGGCGAAAAACTCGATATTACAAACAAAATAATGTATGATGTGCCAATTCGTAATGAATTAATTGGAGATAGAAGCAAAAATAATCCGGATTGGTTTTGGGAAAACTTGCCTAGTCCTCAGGATAGCGAGTTTTTACAAGATTTACTAAATGATGCAATAATTGGTAAGCTAAAAACTTATTATTTCGATATTAGTGGAGATTATAGTAGTTTTGAAGAAATTCCTGAAACTGAATTGAAAAACTATATGGAAAAATGTTTTAATTACGAGTTTGAAGTAATTGATACAACTGTTTTGCCAAATAAAACAGATATAATGAAAGTTCAATTAGACCATAGCAATATTGTAAAAATAAGGTTTTTAGAAGAATGGTATATTGCAGAAGGAGTTTTTAAGAAAAGAGTAATTGCTATTGCTCCTTATTTTTCATATTTACGTCCGGATAATGAGCTAATAAATTTTGTGTTTTTCTGGATACTTGTTGATGGTCAATAACTTATATGTATAATACAGAATTAATTTACACAAAAGAAACAGTTGAGTTTGCAACAGTTGCCAAAGAGTTTATTGCTTTTTTAGAAGCTTCTGCAAAAATTTCTAAAAAAGAATTTATTGAAACGTCATTAAAAATTCTTCCTTTACTTTATTTAAAAGCTTTATTATTGCCAGAACTTGAAGATTTTGACGATGATTTTACAGAAAAATTTATTGACGAAGCTTCTTGGTCTTATATTCAGCAAGTTGTAGCAGCAAAATTAGATGAAGATGACCAATATGTTCAAATTCAGGATGCAACAGTTATGAATAGTTTAGATTCTCTGAATGTTGGTTTATCAGAATTATACGCTGATTTATATCAAGAAATTGGAGACTTTATTGGAGCTTTTAAACTTGGAGTTGATGAAATTACTCTTGCAGCATTTTATTATTGTCAAGAAAATTTTAAAACTTATTGGGGAATTAGAGCTGTGGTTTTAATGAAAAGTTTACACGAAATTAATTTTCAAAACGAAGAAGATTTTGATTTATAAAGCAAATATTAGCAATGAAGAGGTTCAGAAATTACCTTTATTTTCTTTCAAAGGCGAGGTTGTTATTGTTGATAATATAGAAATTTATAATAAAATTAAAGATGAGCTTTTTTTGGAAACTATTTGGGGTTTTGACACAGAAACTAAACCATGTTTTAAAAAAGGATTAGCTAATAATACTCCTGTTTCTTTGTTGCAATTGAGTAGTGCAGAAAAAACTTATCTTTTTAGATTAAATAAATTAGAATTACAAAAAGAAGTTGTAAATATTTTATCTTCTCCTAAATATTTAAAAGTAGGTGTATCTATACATGACGATTTAAAAGCCTTGAAAAAGCTAAAAAACTTTAATCCTCAATCTTTTATCGAACTACAAGATTACGTGAAAGAGTTTGATATTGAAGAAATGAGTTTAAAAAAAATAGCAGCTATTGTTTTAAATCTTAGAGTTTCAAAAGCTCAACAGCTTAGTAATTGGGCAGCAGAAGAATTAAACGAAAAACAAATAAAATATGCAGCCAGCGACTCATGGGTAAGTAGAGAAATTTATTTACATTTAAAATACAGGAAATAATGATTGAGCACGAAATGAAGTATAGAGTTCTATATGCAGATACTGATGCAATGGGAGTAATGTATTATGCAAACTATTTGAGAGTTTACGAAGCTGCAAGAGGCGAGTTTATGAGAAAACTTGGTTTTTCGTTTTCAGAAGCCGAAGAAAAAGGAATAGTTTGTCCTGCAATAAATGTAAACCTTGAATATCATAGATTTGCAAAATTTGATGAAGAAGTTATAATTAAAACTAGTATTACAGAAATCCCGAAAGTAAAACTTGTTTTTTATCAAAAAATGTATGATAAGGATAATAATCTTTTAAATTCCGCTATTGTAACATTAGGTTTTGTAAATACTGAAAAATTTAAAGCAGTTCGTTGTCCGCAGTGGCTTTTAAAGTATTTTGAGTTCTGATTGAGTTTGTGGGGATATAATTAGCTTTATAGCTTTTACAAGCGAGAGTTAAGATATCTTTAAAAACACAATATTTAGAAATATTCTTGACTGATTTACTTCAAAAATATGTAATTTTCTTTTATCTTTGTTATTACACTTTTCATGAATATTAAAGGATAATAAAACTATGACTAATAATATCATCATTTACCAAAATTCTGAGGGCAATATTAAAATAGATGTGCGTTTAGAAGACGAAACCGTTTGGTTGACACAAGCACAAATTTGTGAATTATTTCAAAAGGTGAAAGCAACTGTAAGTGTGCATATAAAAAATGTTTTTGAAGAGGGAGAATTAGATCCTATGGCAACTGTTCGGAAATTCCGAACAGTTCAACAAGAAGGAATGAGAAATGTTGAACGAGAGCTTGATTATTACAATCTCGATGTCATTATTTCTGTTGGCTACCGCGTGAAATCATTGCAAGGAACACAATTCCGCATATGGGCAACACAGCGTTTAAGAGAATATATCATCAAAGGTTTTACTTTGAATGACGATAGGTTTAAATTAGGAAACTCTATGAATTATTTTAAGGAATTACAAGAACGTATTCGTGAAATTCGCCTATTCTCACCACGAAGTAGCACAGAGAGTAATTTTTTTGTAACCTGTCATTGTTCTATTAGTTCTCCGTTAGAATCAAATAGCCTTTTTTGTTTTTTTAAAGGTTCAATTCTTTTATTAGCAAGGTCGATATAATCTTGTGATATATCATAACCCACATACTTTCTGCCTGATTTTAGAGCGGAAACTGCTGTCGTTCCACTCCCCATAAAAGGGTCAAGTATTACATCGTCTTGATAAGAATAAAGCTGTATTAGTCTATAAGGTAGTTCTTCTGGAAAAGGAGCAGGATGCCCAATTCTTCTTGCACTCTCTGCATTCATAGTCCAAATAGATTTAGTCCATTCTATAAACTGTTCTTTTAGAATAGTGTTTTTTCGTCCTTTCAGTTCAAGTTTGTAATCTCCTTTGGAAAAAATTAGAATATACTCGTGAATGTCTCTCAAGGTTGGATTTGAAGCACTCATCCAACTGCCCCAAGCTGTTGAAGGACTTGCGCTTGCTGCTTTATTCCAAATAATCTCTCCACGCATATTAAACCCAATATCGCTCATTATTTTTGAAATATAATCAGATAAGGGTATATAAGGTTTTCTGCCAAGGTTAGCAACATTAATGCAAGCTCTACCACCATTTACAAGAACTCTGTAAGTTTCTTTAAAAGAGTTTTCTAAAAGTTTAAGGTATTGTTTTAATGATAAATCTTCATCATATTCTTTTGAAACGTTGTAAGGAGGTGATGTAATCATTAGCTGGACAGAATTATTTGGAATCTCTTTCATATTCTCTGCTGAACCAAGGATAATCTTATTCTCAATTTCCTCAGGAAATGTATTAGTAGTTTTATCAACAATCTTTTTCCTATCAAGTTCACTGTATAATTTAGAGTCGTAAAACTTTGAACTGTCGTGATTAATACGCCCTTTTGTTCCAAATGTGCTTGTTTCTGTTCCTATTTTTGTGTTCATATTTAATTGCGTATTAGTTGTAAAAATTTTTCTGCTTTTCAATGTCGGTCCTTGCATTATTTGATATTCTTATGAGCTCACCAAGTTTCTTCTTTGATACCATTGAAGAAAAATAATTCATATCTTCCGAAACTAATTCTTTGCATAGTTCTGATATTCTCGTTGTATCATAGAAAGTTTCAAAACCAAGATATTTAGTTTTTTAATATATTCGGAGTTCGTAGGGTTTGGATTAACAGACCAAAAGCCTTGAATTACCCCTGCTGATTTTAGAAAATCTACTTTATGTGCGTAACTTGTTTGGATTGGTGTATTCCCCAAAATAATTATTGGAATTTTGGCTGACTCTATACCTGAAACTCTAATATTAATAGATTTCCCAATTGCTTTTAGCATAGAATCTGAACGAAGCAAACCCGGATTCCCTTTATGAGACTTATAATTTCCAATTAATTCTACTTTATCAGGCTCTATGAACTTATAGTTTGAGACAATACTCATTTTAATCTCAAAAATGAGTTTTATGTTTTCGGGTTTTTGTTGAGTATGGTTAGTTGTGCAAAAAGCTAAATCGGCACTTGAACGTGGTGGTAAACCAATTTCTTCACAAATAACGCTATTAACTGCAAACAGATTCTGGCTTCTTGCAATTGGCTCCAAAAAAGTTTTACTCCATTTTTCAGTAAACTGACCTATGAGAGAATTTCTACTTTGTAAGGTTTGACCTTCTGCCTCTTTCCCTTTAGGTACATAAGCAAAATGACCATCCCTTAAGTTATAAAACAATTGCTCTGGGGAAGCAAAGTTTTTTAGTGCTTCAATGAAGAATTGTTTTTCTATTTCATTATCCCAAAGTTTCATTTATATTTACTTTATATTGGTAAATGTCAAAAATACGAATAATTTTTATGAAACAAATATTTTCATTGGCTTTTTTTAAATTAAATTGTAAATCATCAAAAGTGTATTTTATTCACGGAATATTTCTGGTGCTGACATAAATGCTGGTTTTTGTGGTAGTTAACTGACTAATTTTAAATTATTATAGTGGACAGTTTTGGATTATTATACAACAGAAATATTAATAATTTTTATTTTTTGTTCTTATCTCTCAAATCCATTAAAGGTTTTTCATAAAAATTATATATCAAAAACGAAAAAAGTATTAAAACTAACCAAAAACAAATATAAATAATTAAACTTTCAAGCTTATTTGATACAGGAAAATTTTGGATAAAAATATACATTAAAGGTAAGTGTAGCAAATACATAGAATATGAAATCTTGCTTATAAACCGTATAGGGTTAAAAGGAATAGTTTCGTTTTTTAAATTTTGTAATATTGGTAAAACAAATAATATTGAAAGTCCAATTAAAGAATAATAAAATGTTTTTAGAAAAAAACCGGAAAATTTATGTACTATTAGAAAGCTGAGTAAACTTATGCCTAGTACAAAAAAATAATTTTTAAATTTATTCCAAAAACTTTGATGGTAAAAATTTATATATGCTCCCAAAATTCCAAATCCAATAGTATCAAGCCTTGTTAAAACTAATTTTCTAAAATATAAGTCAAAATCTAAATGTGGGTAGGAATATGCTTTATATAATCTGAACAAAAAAGGAAAAATAATTATAATAAAAATAGAAGTTAGGACAATATTTTTCTTTTTAATTTTAAATTTTGTAAGAGTAAATAAAATGAAAATTATTATAGGAAAACTAAGATAAAACCATTCTTCAACCGACAAACTCCAAGATTCCCAAAATAAAAAATCAAAAGGTTTGAAAAAATTCTGAAAGAAAACAAAAAACGTAATTAAATATTTATTTAAAACACCTTTAATCAAGCCAAAATTTATGAGAATAATATTTATTAAAAGAAATAAAAAATAATTTGGTAAAGTTCTATACCACCTCCTTTTTAAAAAATTTGACACTTGTTTAAATTCGTATTTTTTATTTTTTTCTATGTCCTTAATTATTATTGAGCCAACTAAAAAACCGCTTAAAACAAAAAATAAATCAACACCATCAGGTAAAGGGAGCTTCAAAAAATCTTTAATAAAAGGAAACTCACTATGACCAAGCACAACAATGATTATAGCCAAGCTCCTCAAAATATCTAAGCCAAAAATTCTATTTTTTGTTTGTTTTTGCATAATTAGAATTTAGGGACTAATCTGTATATTAAAATATTTTTACCAAGATAGTAATTTTTACTTAGAATTATTTTTATTTCAAAATGTCCGGTCAATGTCCAAAATTAATTAAAATTATTTGTCTAATTATCAGGCGTTTAATGTTTTTTTGTCCAATTAATGTCCAAATTATATTTTAAGAAATTGGGAAAAATTTCATTAAATTACGGCTCTAAATACAAATCTATTAGTCCTTGGGGTGCAGAAATTTGGATTTCTTTTTTCTTATCGTCAATTTTTAAAATAATATCTTCGGAATAAGGAATAATTATTGTTTTAGCTTGGAATTCTGTTTCTATCACCGGATTACCTGGAATGTCGTTAAATAATGAAACTTTTCCAATAAAACCTGATTTTTCATCAAATACAGAATATCCAATTAATTCTTCTGAATATTCCTGCTCATCAAAATCTTCAAATAATGATTTTAAAGTCATAATATCCAATCCCACATATTTTTCCGCTATTTCCATAGTTTCAATATGTCTGAATCCTGCTATAATCTTATTGCCTAATTTTTTAATTTTTTCTATAAAAAAAGGAACCGGCATTCCATCAATAATTAGGAATGCCGGCAAATCTTCAGTAATAATATTTTTATCAAAATCGGGATTAAGGCTTAATAAAACATCACCTTCAACTCCGTGAGTTCTAGTGATTTCAGCAATTTTTATTAATTCTTCTTCACCAAAAAACATAATTACTCCTTACTTGGCTCAACAGTTTCTTCAGAGCTTGCTTCAGGAGTTTCTTTTTCAGAGTTTACCTCGGCTTTAGTTTCTTCTACTTCTTCAGAAGCTTTTTTTGCATCTTCGGCAGCTTTAGCTTCAGCTGCTTCATCTGCGAATTTTTTAGCAATAGCTTCTGCCTTTTGTTCTTTAATTTTACGTTCAGCTTCTAATCTTTCTTTATCAGCTTCACGTTTTGCCAACTCTAAATCCGATACTTTAGAAGTAATTTTAGCTTCTTTTTCTTTTAGCCAAACTTGAAATCTTCTTTCTGCTTCTGCTTCATCGAAAGCTCCTTTCTTAATGCCATCTAATAAGTGTTTTTTCATTAAAACACCTTTGTAAGATAAAATCCTTCTTACTGTGTCGCTTGGTTGAGCTCCGTTCATTATCCAAGTTAATGCTTTGTCAAAGTCTAACTCAATTTTAGCTGGATTACTTACAGGATTGTAAGAACCAATTCTTTCAATATACTTACCATCTCGTGGTGCGCGGCTATCGGCTGCAACAATGTGATAATAAGCTTGTCTTTTGCGTCCGTGCCTTGCCAGTCTTAATTTTACTGCCATAATTTTTAATTAATTTAATTATTAATAATTTCGGTTTCTCGAACCGAGCGACAAAGATAATCTATTTATTTAAAAGAATTTAAATATTTACATTATTTTTTGTCTTTTTGCTTATCTTTGAAGTTTTTATTGTATTTACAATACTTTTAATGTTTAAATCATCTAAAATAACTGATTTGCCAATAAATAAATTAAAATATTTCCCGCTTTTAGTCTTTATTTTTGTGAATATAATTTCATGTTATAAGGAAGAACTTGTTTTAATTCCTGAAACAAAAGAAGATCTAAAATTAGAGTCGCTTATATATTTTAATTCCAAACCTTGCTTTTTTGATGAAGAAACTAGCAGTTTGACTTATAGTTTAAGCGAAATAGACTTGGAAAATTTTAGCCCAATAATCAATTTTAGTCCTTTAGTTAAAGTATATTATGAGGGGAATTTATTAGAAAATTCAAAAAATTTAGAATTTAAAAACATTGAATATAAAAAAGATTATAGCTTTTGTTTTGTTACAAACACTGATTCTGTTGAAATAAAATTAAGATTTACAGCACTTCCAATTGTTAGAATTTCAAAAACTTTAAACATTTTTGATGACCCGAAAATACCTGCGTTTATTCATATTTCTTATCCTGAAGTTTCAAAACCTGATTATCTTGGTTATGTTGGCATTGAATATAGAGGAGCAAGTTCTCAAATTTACCCTAAAAAAAGTTTTGGTTTTAACAGTCTAGCAAATAAAGATATAAAAACCTACAAAAACACAAAACTTGTTGGCGAAAGAGAAAATTATAAATGGATTTTAGACGCTGCTTATATTGATGATTTAAGACTTAGAAATTCTGTATCTTTTTCTATTTGGTCAAAAATTAGTGATTCTAAAAATCATTTTTCAATTAATACCATGCCTGTTGAGCTTTTTATAAATAATAAACATCAAGGATTATATTGTTTAAATGAAAATTTTAGTGATGAAATATTAGGTCTTAAAACAAATTCAGAAGTTTTATACAAAGCAAAAGACTGGCACGATGGGGCAACTCGATTTGAATATGCAAATGAAAAAGTTCCTAAAACAGATTATTGGGATGGTTGGGAGCAAAAATATCCAAACCCAAAGTCTTTGATAAATTGGGAAGAATTAAAAAAATTGAGAAATTTTATTGTAAATTCTAAGGATAAAAATTTTATAGATTCTATAGATTATTATATTGATATTGATAATTTTATTGATTATTATTTGTTTTTAAATTTATGTTCAGCCTTTGACAATACCGGGAAAAATATTTTTTTAATGAAATCTCGCGAAACTAAAAAGTTTATAATTTTACCTTGGGATTTAGATGCAAGTTGGGGCTTGTTTTGGGACAGAAGCTATATAGAACCAACAGGAATATTATCAAATAATTTGTATGACAGACTTTTTGAATTAAATCCAAATAATTTTAAAGCTAAAGTAAAAACTAGATGGTTTGATTTAGCTCAGAATGTTTTTTCAGAAGAAGAAATTTTAGATGAATTTGAAAAATCTATAAATCCGATTATAAAATCAGGAATAATAGACAAAGAAAATTTGATTTGGAGTTTAAACATTGATACTGAGGCAGAATATGAATATCTTAAAAATTGGTTAAGAGCGAGGATTAATTATTTAGATACTTATTTTTCAAGTTTAAATTAGAGTATTCAAACAATGTTCTAAAGTTTCAATATTTTCAATATTTTCGGATAGAATAACAAAAATATCACCTTCTTTAATTTCTGTATTTCCTTTTGGGATAACATATTTTTCACCTCTTTGTATCATAGCAATAATGGCAGTTTCAGGAAAGTTTAATTCTACTATTGTTTTTCCGATATGTGGTGAAGTTTCGCCTATTGTAATTTCAGCAATTTCTGATTTTGCCTCTTCATCAAGCAATCTTTCTATAATAGATTTTCGCTTTACTTTAGCAGGCATTGCAACTTTTAGCCATTTCGCAAAAATACCAATACCTGAACCTTGAATAAGAACAGAACTTAAAGAAATAAAGAAAACTATATTAAAAATTGTTTGCGAATGTTCTACTCCGGCAAGCATGGGATATATTGCAAAAACAATAGGAACAGCTCCTCTTAATCCTACTAATGAAACAAAAACTTTATTTTTAAATTTCATTTTATAAATTATCAAACTAATAAATACGCTTACTGGTCTTGATACAAGCATTAAAAATAATGAAATTAACAAGCCAACGCCAATAATTGGAATTATTCCGCTTGGATTTACCAATAATCCTAAGGTTAAAAAAAGTATTATTTGCATAAGCCAAGCAAAACCGTCAAATGATTTTACAATAGCTTTTTTGTGCATAATACTAACATTTCCTAAATATATTCCGCAAATATATACAGCAAGAAAGCCATTTCCCCAAAAATAATCTGTAACAGAATATGTTAAAAACATCCAAGCTATAGCTAAGACCGGATATAAACCTTCAAAACCTAATTTGATTTTATTAATTACTAGTTTTCCAAGATATCCGAAGCCAAAACCAAAACCAACGCCAAGAGAAAACATCATTAAAAACTTTGGAAAAATTCTTAAAACACTTGCACTTGGGTCAGTTACTAAAGCAGTAAAAGAAATAGTCAGGAAAAAAGCCATTGGGTCATTACTTCCGCTTTCAAATTCAAGTAAAGGTCGCAAATTATCCTTTAAAGCTATATTTCGAGACCTTAAAATCGAAAAAACTGCAGCTGCATCAGTTGAAGACACAATAGAGCCAATAAGCATTCCTTCAAATAGACTAAAGCCAAAAGCAAAATGAATAAAATATCCTGTAATAATTGCGGTAAGGGCTACTCCAAGAGTTGCCAAAATCACACCTTGTCCCAGAACCGGACGTATAGCTTTATAACTTGTGTCCAATCCACCGGAAAAAAGAATGACATTAAGTGCAACAACACCTATAAATTGAGCTACTATAGAATTATCAAAAACAATTTTTCCTGGTCCTTCGGCTCCGGCTAACATTCCTACGGCTAAGAAAAAAACCAAAGTAGGCACACCAAATCTAAAAGAGGTTTTTCCTAAAATTATTGAAATAATTAGCAGAATAGAACCTATTAATAATATGTTTTCTATACTTAAACTCAAGAATGAAATTTTGACTTGCAAATGTAATAATTTTTTCAAGCTGTTGAAATTTTTTTTAGTTAAAATTTTTCTATTTTTGAAAATATTTTATGAAAAACAAACTTTGCATATTTAATCCTGAACACGATTTAGCATTAGCTTGTGATGATGAGAATTTTAATGCCCCACAATCAGCTAAAAAATTTGCTCAAGATTTGTCTGTTTTCCCAATTTGGTTTAGCAATGATAATTGTTTTGTTTTTGATTATTTTAATTCTGAAAATTGGTTAAGTGAGTTAAAAACAAAATTTCCACAATTAGCAAATTCAAATATTATAAGTTTAAGTCCTGATTTTTCTAAAATTCAAAAAGTTGAAGTTTGGGCATGGAACAAAACACTTAAAAAACAATTGCAAGATTTTGGTTTAAATAATATATTACTTCCAAATTCAGAAAAACTAAAAAAAACAAGAGAGCTCTCGCATAGAAGTTTAGCAATAAAACTGCATGATTTTTTATCAAAAAATCATGTTTGCGATAAAATTTTAAAAATATCGGCTACAGAATTAACGAAAATTATAGAAATTGAAACTTTTTTAAACAAAAATAAAGAAATTGTTGTAAAATTACCTTGGTCGGGAAGTGGCAAAGGATTACAATGGATTAAAAATAAAATGAGTCATAGTCATTTGGGCTGGATTAAAAATAATTTAGAAAAACAGAAAAGCATAATACTCGAAAAGCAATACTCTGTCGTTCAGAACTTTGCTATGGAATTTTTATGCAAAGAAAATTATGTTGAATTTTGTGGATATTCTTTGTTTGAAACAGAAAAAGGCAGATTTCAATATTCTGAATTGATGAGTGATGTGAAAATTTTAAGCAAACTTTGTAATTTTAGTTTTGAAGAAGAAATTTTTTTAGAAATTCAAAAATTACTTATAAAATTTATTAAAAAGGAAATTTCTCCATATTATTCTGGAATTTTAGGAATAGACATGTTTTTATATTTAGAAAATTCTGAAATAAAAATCCATCCTTGCGTTGAGATAAATCTTAGAACAACTATGGGTTATGTTGCAAGAGTTTTGTTTGATAAATTTATAGACAATAATTCAACAGGCAAAATGTTTGTTGAACACAATGCAAAACAGACTTATTTTTACAATGAAGATTTAAAACAACAACAAGAGAAACCATTAGTTTTAAAAAATAATAAAATTAAAAGTGGTTATTTATCTCTCATTAATATTTTGCCCGAAACAGCTTACCGAATTTATATTGAAGTTTCATAACTTGTTAATTAAAAATTAAAAATTTTCTGAGTTTTTGCATTAAAATATTTAATTTTGGCAGATTAAAATAAAAATACAATGCAAAAAAAAATCAATTCAGCACTTATTTCGGTTTACCATAAAGATGGTTTAGAAATTATTGTAAAAACTTTAGAAAAACATAATATTGAAATTTACTCTACAGGTGGTACTTGGGATTTTATTAATGAATTAGGTATTAAGGCAATTAAAATTGAAGACCTTACTTCTTACCCTTCAATTCTTGATGGTAGAGTAAAAACCTTACATCCAAAAGTTTTTGGTGGAATTTTATCAATTCGCGAAAATGAATCACACCAAAAAGAAATAAAAAATTACGAAATTCCTAATTTTGATTTAGTAATAGTTGATTTATATCCCTTTGAAGAAACTGTAAAAAACAGCGAAGATGAGGCTGAAATAATTGAAAAAATTGATATTGGCGGTATATCTTTAATTAGAGCTGCAGCTAAAAATTATAATGATGTTTTAGTTGTTTCAAATCTTTCTCAATACCACGACTTGCATAGTTTGTTGGAAGAAAATTCTTGTTGTACAGATATAGATATTCGCAAAAAATTTGCCTTAGAAGCTTTTGGCATTAGTTCGGCTTATGACACTGCAATTTTTAACTGGTTTGATAATAATAATTTCACTGAATTAAAATTTTCAGAAAAGCAAGGAAAAACTTTAAGATATGGAGAAAACCCACATCAAAAGGCTAAATATTTTGGAAATTTAGAAAATTTGTTTAATCAAGTACATGGGAAAGAAATTTCTTACAATAATCTTTTAGATATTGATGCAGCTGTAAACTTAATTTCTGAATTTGAAGAAACAAGTTGTGCGATATTAAAGCATAATAATGCTTGTGGCATTGCTTCGCGAGTTATATTAAGCGATGCTTGGGATGCTGCTTTAGAGGCTGATCCTGTTTCTGCTTTCGGAGGTGTTATTATTACAAATCAAATTGTTGACCAAGCAAGTGCAGAAAAAATAAATAAAATATTTTTTGAAATAATCATAGCTCCGGATTTTACAAAAACTGCATTAGATATTTTAAAACAAAAGAAAAACAGAATAATTTTAATACAAAAACATAGCGAATTACAAGAAAAAAGTTTTAGAACTGTTTTAAACGGAGTTTTATTTCAAGACAGAGACCTTAGTATTGAAACTGAAAGTGATTTTAATTATGTAACGAAAAAACTGCCAACTAAAGGCCAAATTTCAGATTTAATTTTTGCAAATAAGTTAGTGAAGCACACAAAATCTAATGCAATAGTACTTGTAAAAGATCAACAATTATTAGCCAGCGGAACAGGACAAACTTCGCGTGTAGATGCTCTAAAGCAAGCAATATCTAAAGCAAAAATTTTCAATTTTGATTTACAAGATGCTGTAATGGCTTCTGATGCTTTTTTTCCTTTTAGTGATTCAATTGAAATAGCTCATGCAGAAGGGATAAGTGCAGTTATCCAACCGGGTGGCTCTATTAGAGATGAAGAAACAGTAAAGTTTTGTGATGAAAATGATATAGCTATGGTCTTTACAGGGGTTCGCCACTTCAAACATTAAATATAATTTTAAGAAATGAAGCCTTGTTAATAAATATTTAAATTAATATTTGTTTTGTATTATTATATTTAATATTTTTGCAGTATAGAAATCTCCGAAAACGGGAGGTTTCTTTTGTTTTATAAGAGTTTAAATTAAAATAATCATTAATATGTCTGAGAAAATTTCTTATTTAACCGAAGAAGGGTTAAAAAAATTAAAAGACGAGTTAGATAGATTGGTAAATGTGGAAAGAAGCAATATTTCAAAACAAATTGCTGAAGCACGTGATAAAGGTGATTTATCAGAAAATGCAGAGTATGACGCAGCCAAAGAAGCCCAAGGTTTATTAGAAATGAAAATTAATAAACTTCAAGAAATTGTTAGAAATGCAAGAGTATTAGACCCAAGTCAAATTAATACAGATGCAGTACAAATATTAAATAAAGTTAGCTTAAAAAATATTAAAACTGGCTCTACTATGGAATATACAATAGTTTCAGAATCAGAAGCTAATTTAAAAGAAAAGAAAATTTCTGTTAACACTCCAATAGCTAAAGGTCTTTTAGGTAAAAAAGTTGGCGATATAGTAGAAATTCAAGTTCCAAATGGGACGGTTACTTTCGAAATTTTAAATATTTCAATATAAAATGACTTCAATTTTCACAAGAATTATTAATTTAGAGATTCCTTGTTATAAAATTGCAGAAGATGATGATTTTATTGCTTTTTTGGATATCAATCCTTTGAAAAAAGGTCACGCTCTTGTTGTGCCTAAACAAGAAGTTGATTATATTTTTGATAATTCTGATGAAGTTTTATCAAAAATTTTAATATTTTCTAAAAAAATTGCTAAAGGAATAGAAGCTAATGTGGATTGCAAAAGAATTGGTTTAGTTGTAGTTGGCTTAGAAGTGCCACATACTCATATCCACCTTGTTCCAATGGACGAAGAAGCTGATTTAAGTTTTTCTAACCCAAGGGTGAAAATGTCTAAACAAGAGTTTGAAGATTTAGCTGAAAAAATTGCAAGCTCAATAAAACTATAAAATACTTATAAGTTTAATTATGTAGAAAATATTGTTTTTCTACGACAAATTCACTTGTCCCATCAAACGGGTCTATAGCAATGATTTTAAATTTAAGCAAGTAGCTGTTGTCTTTGAATTCCACAGAATCAGAAATTAAAGAATCTATGATTTCATCTTGGTAGTTATCAAAACTCAGGGCAATTACTTGCAGTTCTTTATTTTGTTTTCCTTTTTGAGCATCAATTGATTTTGGTAAATATTTTTCTAAACAAGCTTTTGTTGCAGGCAAATCATCAAGTCCGCTTATGCTTAAATCATAGTTGTAAATAGTAGTGCAGGCAACAAAACTAAGTAATAAAGAAAATAAAAGGAACAAGCTTAATTTGTTTTTCATTGTGATATAATTTTAGAGATAAATCTTGAGTCGTCATCAAAAACAAAATTTATAATATATAATGAATTTGAGTTTAAAGCAGAAATATTTATGTTGTTTTTAGGGTTTTTCTTTGTTAAAATTAAGCGTCCCATATAATCGAATATTTGTATTTCCTTAATTTTTTTATTTGATTCAATATTTAAAACACCACCTATAATATTAATATTAAATTCATTTAATTTTTCTTCAACTTTAATAGTAGGAATGCAATAGCTTAATGTTTCAATAATATTATAATAAGACAATGAGGGGGAAAGCATATAATCGCAAACCATCATTATTTGCGGTGTATAAAGAATGTCATATAAACCAAACACATCAGTTGCATGACCTGTAGGAAAGCATCTAAAACTTAAATCATGCAATTCCATAAAAGCTTCAATTTGTTCACTATTATAATCTTGCTGAACAATACCCCACACAATTAAATCTTCAGTTCCTGAACCGAATTGTCTGTAAATAGAATCAACAATAGGTGCTACGGTATGACAGGAACCGCAATTTATAGAAAAAAAGTGTAGCAAAATAACTTTCCCTTCGGCAAGGCTATCGTATAGATTTACTTCTTCTCCTTTTGTGTCGTATAGTGAAAAATCGGGAGCTTGTGTATATTTTTGAGCTGATAAAAACTTAGTATTTATTGTTAAAATCAATAAAAGTATTAGCGTGAACTTCACTTTATTCATAATAAATTTTAAAACAAAAATAATGATTTTTTGTTTATAAATCTTAGCTTTTAAAAAGATATTTATAAAAATCTTAAAAGAATATAGTAAATTAGTTTTGTATATTAAAAAAAAATCGGAATTTTGCACTTAGTTTTATGGATTAGATTAACAACAAATTAATTAAAAAATTATGATTACAGAAACTATGTTTTGGTTAATTCCTTTTGCCTCTCTCTTAGCTTTAGGATTTGCTTGGTACTTTTTTAAAAAAATGATGAAAGAGAGCGAAGGAACAGATATGATGAAAAAAGTTGCATTGTATGTTAGAGATGGTGCTATGGCTTATATGCGACAACAATACAAAGTTGTTATAATTGTTTTTGTTATTTTAACAATATTGTTTGCAATTATGGCTTATATATTAAAAATTCAAAATCCTTGGGTTCCTTTTGCATTTATAACAGGTGGTTTTTTCTCTGGTTTAGCTGGATTTTTCGGCATGAAAACAGCTACTTATGCTTCTTCACGTGCTGCAAATGCTGCTCGCCACTCATTAAATGCAGGTTTAAAACTTGCTTTTAGGTCTGGTGCAGTAATGGGATTAGTAGTTGTAGGATTAGGATTATTAGACATTTCGGCTTGGTTTATTATTTTACAATATGTAATTGGAGCATTAGATTCTACAACAAATCCTTTAATTGCTGCTGACCCGTCTATGAAATTAATTATAATTACTACCACTACTTTAACATTTGGTATGGGTGCTTCTACTCAAGCTTTGTTTGCTCGTGTAGGCGGAGGTATTTATACAAAAGCTGCTGATGTTGGAGCAGATTTAGTTGGTAAAATAGAAGCCGATATTCCTGAGGATGACCCACGTAATCCTGCAACTATTGCAGATAATGTTGGAGATAATGTTGGAGACGTAGCAGGAATGGGAGCAGATTTATATGAATCATATTGTGGGGCAATTCTTTCAACTGCAGCCTTGGGGGCAGTAGCTTTTAAATCAAGTGGACTTGAAATTCAGTTTAACGCAGTTATTGCACCAATGTTAATTGCAGCTGTAGGAATTATATTATCTATTCTTGGAATTTTTTTGGTAAAAACCAAAGAAGGAGCTACACAAAAACAACTTTTGGCTTCATTAGGAAGAGGAGTAAATATAAGTTCTATTTTAATTGCAATTTTCTCGCTTGGAGTTTTATATTATTTAGGTCTTCCAAATTTTCAAGGTATTTGGATTGCAATGTTGGTTGGTTTAGCTGGCGGAATTGGGATAGGAAAATCTACGGAATATTTTACCTCATCCGGTTTTAAACCTACTCAAAAAATTTCTGGTTCTGCACAAACAGGTCATGCTACAGTTATTATTCAAGGTATTGGTACTGGAATGATTTCGACAGCAATTCCTGTTTTTATTGTAGCAACTTCCATAATATTATCTTATTTATTTGCAGCAAAATTTAATTTCGACAATATTGGAATGGGACTTTATGGAATTGCAATAGCAGCTGTTGGTATGCTTTCTACTTTAGGGATTACTCTTGCCACAGATGCATATGGACCTATTGCCGATAATGCAGGTGGAAATGCACAAATGAGTGGACTAGACCCTGAAGTAAGACGCAGGACAGATGCTTTAGACCAATTAGGAAATACTACTGCGGCAACCGGCAAGGGTTTTGCTATTGGGTCAGCAGCCTTAACAGCTTTAGCTCTTTTAGCTTCATATATTGAAGAAATAAAAATAGCTATGGCTAGAATACCCGAAAAAGCAAATGAATTTATGACACTTACCGGCAGTGATATTCATTCTGCAACAATTCCCGAAATAATGTCTTTTTTTAAAGTCAATTTAATGAATCCTATTGTACTTGTGGGAGTTTTTATTGGAGCAATGTCGGCTTTTTTATTTTCCGGCTTAACAATGAACGCTGTTGGCAGGGCAGCCGAAGGCATGGTTGAAGAAGTAAGAAGGCAATTTAGAGAAATAAAAGGAATTTTAACAGGCGAAGCAGAACCCGACTATGCACGTTGTGTGGAGATATCAACAAAAAGTGCGCAAAGAGAAATGCTTTTACCTTCTATTTTAGCAATTGCTATCCCAATACTAATGGGAATCTTATTTGGAGTTCCTGGAGTAATGGGCTTGCTACTTGGAGCTGTGTCAACAGGTTTTATTTTAGCAATTTTTATGGCAAACTCTGGAGGTTCTTGGGATAATGCAAAAAAACACGTAGAAGATGGTTGTTGTGGCGGTAAGGGTTCAGAAGCCCATAAAGCCGCAATTACAGGCGATACAGTTGGCGATCCGTTTAAAGACACTGCCGGACCAAGTTTAAATATTTTAATAAAACTTATGAGTATGGTTGCCATAGTTATGGCCGGACTTACAGCTGCGTTTTCTTTATTGTAAAAATTGGAATTAGAAGGCGTTGTCTCATAAGTGTCAAACTGCTTCTTTCAATATTCGGACTCAGTCAGCTACCTCTGTAAGCTCCTTAGTCCTCAAGTTCAGAGCCTTACATTTTAACACTTCTGAAAAAGCTTGAAAGTTTATTGTTTTAAACCTTGTTTTGACATAGCCTCTTTTATTTTAGTTCTCTTAAATATAATTTTATTGTATTATCTAAACCAAAATAAAGAGCATCTGAAATAAGAGCATGCCCTATAGAAACTTCTGAAACTCCTTTTACATTTTGAACAAAATATTTTAAATTTTGTAAATTCAAATCATGCCCGGCGTTAATCTTTAAGCCAAGTTTTAGAGCTAATTCGGCTGCTTTAACAAAAGGTGCAACTGCTTTTTCTTTATTTTTCTCAAAATCTGTGGCATATGGTTCTGTATATAATTCTACTCTGTCGCAACCTGTTAAAATTGCTCCTTCAATATTTTTAAATTCAGTATCTACAAAAATAGAAGTCCTAATTTTCTCATTTTTAAATTCAGAAATAACTTCAAATAAAAAATCTTTGTGCTTAACTGTATCCCAACCGGCATTTGAAGTCAAAACATCAGGTGGGTCAGGTACTAAAGTTACTTGATGAGGTTTTACTTTTTTTACTAAATCTATAAATTCTTTGCTTGGATAACCCTCTATATTAAATTCTGTTTTTATTATAGGTCTAATATCATAAACATCTTGATACTTAATATGTCGCTCATCAGGACGAGGGTGAACGGTTATTCCTTCTGCTCCAAACATTTCACATTTTATAGCAGCAAGTTTTACATCAGGTAAATTACCACCACGTGCATTTCTTATTGTTGCAATTTTATTAATATTTACACTTAATTTTGTCATAATTTTAATTTTTGAAAATATTAGACAGTATTAAAACTCATTTTTTAAGTTTTTATTATTCTATTTTTATGATACAAATATATTAATTAAGTTTGCATTATAAAATATCTAAAAACATATTTATGCTTGCTCAAAATTTAATTTCTGAAACTATTCCCGTTTTAAAGACTTCTAATACAGGAAGCGAGGCAATTGCTTGGATGGAAACCTATAGAATATCACATTTGCCAATTGTAAATAATGAAGAGTTTTTAGGATTAATCTCTGATTCGGACATATATAATAATAATGATTTAGATTCTGCTTTAGGAACACATAATTTATCGCTAATTAGACCATATATTTATGAAAATCAGCATATTTACGAAATTGTTGACTTATTTGCAAAACTTAAACTTACTATTGTTCCTGTTTTAGATGTAAACAAAAAATATTTAGGAAGTATCACTCTGCACAATATGGTTAATGAGTTTGCTAAAATGATTAGCGTTGATAAAGCCGGAGGAATTATTATTTTAGAAATGACAATTCACGACTATTCTTTGTCTGAAATTTCGCAAATTGTAGAGTCAAATAATGCGAAAATTCTTTCTTTATTTGTAAACACCCAAGAAGCAAGCACAGGAATAAGTATAACGATAAAACTTGATGTAACCGATATGGCTTCTGTAATTCAAACTTTTGAAAGATATGATTATAAAATAAAAGCCTCGTTTTTGAGCGAAGACATACTAAAAGTTTTTTATCAAGATAGACTTGATTCCTTTTTAAATTATCTTGACATTTGAGAAATTGTTTAATAATATTTGCTTTAATTGTCTTTGTTTTATCTAAATCAGCACAAAGTCAAAATTATATAATTTCAGAAATTTCTGTAAAAGGAAATAATAAAACTAAAAAAGAAGTAATTTTAAAAGAACTTGAGTTTAGTGAAAAAGATAGTATTGAATATTCAAAACTTGAAAAACTAATTGAAAATTCAGAGCAAAATCTTTTAAGAACAAGTTTATTTAATTATGTAAATTTAACTTATGAAATTTATCAAGACCTTGTATTTATAGAAATAAATCTTGAAGAAAGGTGGTATTTTTGGTTTTATCCGATTTTTGAACATGGAAGCAGAAACTTATCGAGTTTTATTATAGATAAAGATTTAAGTCGGATAAACTATGGAGCTGTTGTTGAATTACATAATATAAAAGGGGAAAATAATTTTTTTAGGATAAAACTTAGAGGAGGATTTAGGCAACACTACTCACTATCATTATTTTTGCAGAATTTTGAAAAAACACAAAACCATGGCTTAAAAATAAGTGCAGAAACATTTATTCAAAAAAATATTGTTTCTAAAATTCTTGATAATAAAGCAGTTTACGAATTTGCTGATTTTTTAAATTTTAATTCCTATTTCATATATTCTTTTAGAATAAACATAAACAATCAAGTAGGTTTAGGAATGGCCTACAAGCACTATTTGCAAGAAAACATTAATACAACAGAAGTATTAGAGCAAAAAATTATTTCAGATTATTTTAATCCGCTTATTTATTATAATTTTGATAGTCGCAATAATAAAGTGTATGCAAACAATGGTTTTTTAATAAATACAAATTTAGGATATTGGTATAATTTGAATAATTGCTTTACTTCATTTGTTGGATACAATCTTGATTTTCAGGCTCATAAGACAATAGATAATTCACGTTTTGCAATTCACACTTCAAATTCTTATAAATATTATAAAGAAAAAAACTCGCAAAACCCATATTTTCAAGCTCAATTGGAATTTGGTAAAGATTTTTGGATTAGAGGTTATGAATATTATTATTTTATAGGTAATAATTCGGTGAAAACTCAAAATACTTTGTCTTTTTTGCTAAGTAAAACTAAAATACATAATTTGCCAAACTTTCTGCCAAAGGAATTTAAAAAAGCATATACAAAAATTTATTTGGAAGCATTTGGTGATTTAATTTACACAGATGGATATAACAATGTTTTTAATGCGAACAATGAATTTAACAAAAAAATAAATTATACTTTTGGCTTAGGCCTTTCGATTGAGACATATTATGAAAGATTATTGCAAATAAATTTAACTTATATTCCAAATTTCTCAAAAATAGGTATATTTGTAAATTATCAAACGCCACTTATAAAATTATATTAGATGAACATAGCGATATTTGGACGAAATTTTGGAAACAGTTTTAACGGTATGGCAATTCAGCTATTTGAAGAGTTAATAAAACGCGATATTAATATTTATATAAATAATAAATTTTTAGATTTTATTTCAAAAAAAGTTCTTTATAAACCAAAAGTAAAAGGAGTTTATAAAAATGCTTTGCCCGAAGATATAAAATTTGATTTTGTTTTTAGCATTGGTGGAGATGGCACTTTTTTGGAAGCAGCAAGTTTAGTAGGTAATTTAGAAATTCCAATATTAGGAATTAATACAGGGAAATTAGGTTTTTTATCTTATGTGAGTTCAAATAGTTTTTTAGCAGCTTTAAATTTAATTTTTGAAAAAAAATACTGTCTTGAAAAGCGAATGCTTATACAAATTGAAGCCGATAATAAATTTTATGGTAGTAAAGACTTTTGTTTAAATGATTTTGTGATACAAAAAAAATCAAGATTAAGTATGATAAAAACCAAAGTATATTCAGATGGCAACTTTATAAACACGTATTGGTCAGATGGTTTAATTGTTTCTACTCCAACAGGTTCAACAGCTTATTCTATGAGTTGTGGAGGACCAATTGTTGCTCCTCAATCCAATGTTTTTGTGATAACTCCAATAGCAAATCATAATTTAACGGTTAGACCATTGGTTATTTCTGCAAATTCTGAAATAAAAATTTCTGTTGATTCGCAAGAGGGTAAAGTCTTGGCATCACTTGATCATAGGGCGTATGGCATAGATAATTTTAAAGAAATTTTAATAAAACGTGCAAATTTTTATATTAATTTTGTTAATTTGTTTGAAAATACTTATTTTAGCACTTTGAGGGAGAAACTAATGTGGGGCAGGGACATAAGAAACTAATCCTCTGAAAATCAGAAGGTTATATTGTTTTTTTTAAAATTAAAAAGATGAAAAGATTAATTACTTTTTTGTTAATATTTATAATATCAGGAAGTTTTGTATTAGCACAATACAATGTTCACTGGAGAAAAATACGTCACGAGGTATCAATTGGTGGAGGGACTAACAATTTTTTAGGCGAATTAGGAGGCTCTAAAACTGTTGGTTCTCATTTTGTAAAAGACTTTGATTTTTATTCTTCAAGGTGGCAGTTTCAAGCTGGTTATAGTTATAAATTATCTGAATCTTGGGCAATTTCAACAAATCTAATATATGGAAGGCTTTATGGTAGCGATGAGTTGTCGGGAGAAGAAAATAGATACAACAGAAACATTAGTTTTAGATCTCCATTTGTTGACTTATCTGCAAACATTCAATTTTCTATAATGAAAGAAAAATATGGACACAGATACGATTTGAAAAGGGTTAAAGGAGCAGGTAATATTCCTAATTTATATATATTTACAGGAATTTCAGGAATGTATTTTAATCCAAAAGGGCAATATACAGATGGAAAATGGTATGCTTTACAACCTCTAGGAACAGAAGGACAAGGAATTATTCCAACTCGTGAAAAATATTCAAGAATAGCTTTCGGAATTCCATTAGGTATTGGTATAAATTATATGATAGATAGAAATTTTGGTATAGGTGCAGAATATGCTGTGAAATATTATTTTACAGATTATATTGATGACGTTAGTAGTACTTATGTTGACCCCGAAATTTTTACAGACCCAATTGCTGCTTATTTTAGTAGTGGAACAGCAAACCCAAGTTGGAGAGGTACAGGTCCAGGTCAACAACGTGGGCAAACTAATTACAATGACGCATATATGTATTTAACAGTAAAACTTACTTATAAACTAAGACCAGGATTACCAGGAATGCCTAAATTTTAGTATCTGATAAAATATTTTAACTAAGTTTTCGTTGATAGAAGAATGCGGGGCAGAAAAAACATATTAATTAAAAATATTTTAATAATAATGCAGAAAAGTATTGCATTATTATTTTTTATTATTGCATTATTATTTTTACCAACAAAAAGTATAGCTCAAAAAGGTTTTGAAATTGGTCCAACTGCTGGTGGCTCATATTATATGGGTGATATTAATATGCACAAACATTTTTATTCCCCACACTTAAATCTTGGACTTTTTATGAAATATCATATAAACCCGCGAATAGCAGTTAGACTAAGTGGAATTGCTACCAAACTATCGGCTGCAGATATAGATTTTAAGAATGCTTTTCAACAACAAAGAGACCACAGTTTTGAAACAAATTTAGTAGAAATTGCTTCTATGTTTGAAGTTACTTTTTTGCCTTACGAAATTGGAGACATAAAAAAGAAAAGTTTTACTCCATATATTCACACTGGACTTGCAGTTTATTTAGCATCTTCGACCCAAGCTTTAAATATGGCTGTCCCAATAGGAATGGGAGTTAAAAAAAACATTAGACCTCGGTTAGTTGTTGGAATAGAGTGGACATTTAGACGAACTTTTTCGGACGGTTTAGATAATTTAATAGGAGAAGATTTAAAAAATTACGACTCTGCTTATGGAATTAATATAAACGAAGCAAACAGACACAAACAAACAGGTTTTTTATACACAAAAGATTGGTATTCTTTTGCAAATTTAACAGTTTCTTACACTTTTAAATTAGGAGGATTAGGTTGTCCTGCTTATTACGAATAAAATTAAATAAATGTCCTTAATAAACGAAATAGATAAAAATAAAATTCCAAAACACGTTGCAATAATAATGGACGGCAACGGCAGGTGGGCAAAAGCTAAAGGAAAAGCTAGATTAAAAGGGCATCAAGCCGGTGCTAATTCGGTAAAATCTAGCATAGAAGTTTGTAGCGAACTTGGAATAAAATTTTTAACTGTTTACGCTTTTTCTACAGAAAACTGGAATAGACCAAAATCAGAAATTCTTGGATTGATGGATCTTTTAGTTGGAACAATTGACAAAGAACTTAAAGAAATAAAAAATAATAATATTAAGATTTCTGTAATTGGTGATATTTCTAAATTAGATACATTTGTCCAAAAAAAGCTTAAATTAGCAGTAGAAGAAACAAAAAATAATGACGCATTAAATTTTGTTGTTGCACTTAATTATAGCGGAAGATGGGATATAATAAATGCTTGTAAAAATATTGCTCAAGATTGTAAAGCAAATATATTAGACCCTGAAAAAATTGATGAAAATACTTTTAAATCATATTTATCAACAAATGATATTCCCGACCCTGAACTTTTAATAAGAACTAGCGGTGAAGAAAGAATTAGCAATTTTTTACTTTATCAGTTAGCATATTCTGAATTATATTTTACACCAAGATTTTGGCCTGATTTTTCAAAAGAGGAATTTTATAAGGCTATAATAAATTATCAAAATAGAGAAAGACGTTTTGGAAAAATCAGTGAACAATTAACTTAAAAAAATGAAAAAACTATTACAAATAATATTATTCTCCTTTATTAGTATTTATTCAAATGCACAGCATAGCACAAACCTTAATGTTATTGATTATTCAAATCCAAAAGAATATGAAATTGGTGGCCTAACAATTTCGGGAATACAATATTTAGACCATAATGTTTTATTATATCTTACCGGCCTTGAAATTGGAAATAAAATTACAATACCCGGTGATGATATTACTAAAGCAATTAAAATTTTATGGGAGCAAGGATTATTTTCTGATGTAAAAATCAGCATGACTAGACTTGTTAATAATGTAGTGTTTTTAGATATTTATTTAGAAGAAAGACCGAGGTTGTCGAAATTCTCTTTTACAGGCATTAAAAAAGGAGAAGCCGATGATATTAGAGATTTAATAAAACTTATTAAAGGAACACAAATAACCGAAAACACTATTTTATTTTCTGAGAAAAAAGTAAAAGATTATTTTATAGATAAAGGATATAGAAATGTTAGCGTAAATACAAAGCAAGAAGAAGATACAAGTTTAGTAAATTCAAAAGTTTTAATTTTTGAAATAAATAAGGCAAATAGGGTAAAAATTGAAGATATAAATTTTATAGGCAGTGAAAATATTGGTGAAGAAAAAAAGTTTTATGACTTTTATTTGTCAGCCCAAAAACGCGGAGATTGGAAACTTCGTAGAGCTATGAAAGACACCAAACGTAAAACATGGTATAATGTTTTTAAATCTTCTAAAATGATACCCGAAAAATACGAAGATGACAAAAATAATATAATTAGTAAATATAATGAGTTGGGATATAGAGATGCCAGAATTACTTCGGATTCTATTATAAAAAATCCTAAGGGAACAATAACTGTAAATGTCAATATTGACGAAGGTAAAAAATATTATTTTAGAAATATCACATGGATTGGTAACACTAAGCACAATTCAGAACTTTTAGACAGAATTCTTGGAATTAAAAAAGGAGATGTTTACAACCAAAAACATCTTAACGAAAGATTATTATACGATCCTGACGGAGTTATGTCGATTTATCAAGATAACGGTTATCTTTTCTCAAATATAAATCCAGTTGAGGTTTTGGTTGAAAATGACTCAATAGATATTGAAATGCGAGTATATGAAGGCAAGCAAGCAAGAGTAAATAGAGTAAATATTACAGGAAACACTAGGACTAACGACCATGTTGTAATGCGTGAAATTAGAACTCGTCCTGGTGCTTTATATAAGCGTTCAGAAGTTCAGAGAACAATTAGGGAATTAGCTCAACTTGGTTATTTTGACCCTGAAAAACTAAATGTAGATTTTCAGCCCGACCCAGTAAGTGGAACTGTTGATTTAGAATATCTTGTAGAAGAAAAACCCTCTGACCAGATAGAACTTTCGGGAGGATATGGGGCAGGAATTATTGTGGGAACTTTAGGATTAACTTTTAATAATTTCTCTTTACGAAATACTTTTAATCCAAAAGCATACCGCCCATTACCAAGTGGAGACGGACAACGCCTTTCGCTTAGAGTACAAGCCTCTGGACTTTGGTATCAAAATTATTCTTTTACATTTATAGAGCCTTGGTTTGGTGGCAAAAAACCAAATTCATTTACAACTTCAGTTTATCATTCCTTAATGTCTAATCCTAGTTTTCAAGATACAAGTATGTACTTTTTTAAAGTTACTGGTGCAGGTTTTGGTTTAGGACAAAGACTACGTGTTCCTGACGATTATTTTACGCTTTATAATGAACTTTCTTTTAAACATTATAATTTAAAAGATTATCCTAGTCCAGGTTTTACGCTTTATAGAACAGGGCGTTCAAATAATTTTAGCTTTAAAACAGTTTTAGGACGAAGCTCATCTGGACCAAACCCGATATTCCCAACAACAGGTTCAAACTTTTCTGTCTCTGTAGAGCTTACTCCTCCGTATTCTTTATTTAATGGCAAAGATTATACTGCAAGTATGACAGCCCAAGAAAGATATAAATGGATAGAATACCATAAATATAAATTTACCGGTCAATGGTTTACAACTCTTGCAGGAAGTCGCGATGGAAGTAGCAGAGCCTTGGTTTTAATGTCGAAGTTTGAGTTTGGAATGTTAGCAATGTATAATAAAAAACTTGGTCCATCGCCTTTTGAAGGCTTTCAGGTTGGAGGAGACGGACTTTACGGATATAATTTATATGGACTAGAAACTATTGGTTTAAGAGGTTATTTAAATAATTCCTTAACTCCATATAATGGCGGGAATATATATGATAAATTTACTTTAGAACTTAGGTATCCTTTGTCTTTAGCACCAACTGCAACTTTATATATGATTGGATTTCTTGAAGCAGGAAATGCCTGGTATTCTTCAGAAAATTTTGATCCATTTGATTTAAAACGTTCAGCCGGAGTTGGTGTTAGAATTTTTATGCCTATGATTGGAATGTTGGGAGTTGACTGGGGATATGGTTTTGACGAACTTTCGGGTTCAACAGGCTCTAATGGTTCGCAATTTCATTTTGTGATAGGACAACAATTTTAAAACTTAATTTGGAACACAATTTGTATTTATTAAATTATCTAAATATTAAAAATTTTAAACTATGAAAAAATTATTTGTTTTATTTATCGCCGCAATATTTTCGGGATTAGTTTTTTCCCAAAAAACTGCTTATGTGGATACTGAATATATTTTAAACAATATTCCCACTTACGAATCTGCTAAAACTCAGCTTGATGAAATTTCTGAAGAATGGAAAAAAGAAATTGACTTAATGAAAGATAATATTGATAGAATGTATAAAGATTATCAGTCGGAAAGAGTTTTGCTAACAGAAGAGCTTAGAATGAAACGCGAAGAAGAAATTATGAAAAAAGAAAAAGAAATGAGAGATAAGCAACAAAAATATTTTGGTAAAGATGGTTTATTATTTAAAAAACGCGAAGAGCTAATAAAACCACTTCAAGACGATATTTTTAATGCAATAAAAGAAATAGCTCAAGAAGGTTCTTATGCAATTATTTTTGATACTGCAAACAGCTTAAATATGTTATACACAGACCCTAAGCATGATAAAAGCGATGATGTATTAAAAAAGTTAGGTTATAAAAATTAATTATTATATTTGCCAAAATTTTAAAAAATAAATATGAAAAAAATTATTATTTTATGCGTAGTGTTGGGAGTGGCACTATCAGGTTTTGCTCAAAAACTAAAATTCGGACATGTTGACACAAACGAAATTTTTGCTAGTATGCCAGAAAGAGAAGCAGCCACAAAATCTGTTGAAGAATATGCTAAAACTTTAGAAACCCAGTTGCAAAGCCTATCTAAAGAATTAGAAACTAAATACAGCGACTATATGGCTAATAAAGATAGCTACTCGCCATCCATTGCTCAAATGAAAGAAGAAGAAATAGTTAATCTTCAGCAAAGAACGCAAGCATTTCAGGTAAGAGCTCAAGAAGATATGCAAAATAAAGAACTTGAATTATTAGAACCTATTTATACTAGAATTCAAGAAGCTATTAAAACTGTTGCAGCAGAAAAATCACTTTTATATGTTTTTGAGGTTTCTACTCTTTTGTATTTTTCTGAAGAAAGTGTGGATATTACTAATGATGTGAAAATAAAACTTGGAGTTAAATAAATAAAATTTTGTAATTTTAATCCCGATTAAAGTCGGGTTTTTTTTTATCATGAATTTACCAATAGGAGTATTAGATAGCGGAATTGGAGGACTCACAGTTTTAAAAGTCCTTAGCCTAAGTTTGCCTAATGAAGATTTTATTTATTATGCAGATAGCAAAAATGCTCCTTATGGAACTAAGTCTGTTGATGAAATTTATATTTTAGTTGATAAAATAATAAAATTCTTAATAAATAAAAAATGTAAATTAATTGTAATAGCATGTAATACTGCAACGGCAGCTGTAGTTTCAGACATGAGAAAAAAATACAAAATTCCAATTGTGGGGCTAGAGCCAGCTGTAAAACCAGCATGTTTAAATACAAAAACTAATAATATTGGTGTTTTAGCAACAGAAGGAACTTTTAGAGGTCAGCTATTTATAGAAACCAGCGAAAAATACAAAAATTATGTAAACATTCATTTACAAGTGGCTAAAGGTTTAGTTGAATTAGCAGAAAATGGTGTTTTTGATGGTGAGGAAGTTGAAAATATTTTAAAAAAATATATAAAGCCTTTTATTGAGCATAATGTTGACCATATAGTTTTAGGTTGCACACACTATCCTTTTTTTACTCCAATAATTAAAAAAATTACAAATAATAAAATAAAAATAATAGATTCAGCTGAGGCAGTTGCACGCAGAACTAAAGATTTGTTAATGACTAATTCTAATTATAGAAAAGAAGCTAATAGACAAAACATAAAAATATATACTAGCGCTAATAAGGGGACTATAACAAATGTCGCAAACAAATTGTTTAATGTTGAATACAATTCTGATTTAGTAGAATATTTTTTTATTTAAGCCTAATTTTATAACATATTTGGTTTTTTTTGCGTATAAAAATATACAGAGACTAAGTTTTATGAATTGCATAATTTTAGATGACGACATATTAACCCAGAAGCAATTGACAAGTTTTATTCACAGATCTGACTTGTTAGAACTTAAAGCTTGTTTTTCCAATCCAAAAGAAGTATCGGATTTTATTAAGAATAATCAAATAGATTTAATATTTTTAGATATTGAAATGCCTCTTATGAGTGGATTAGAGTTTTTAGGACAAGCTAATTATGATTCATCAATTATTATAATATCAGGAAATAGAAAATATGCTTTAAATACTTACGAATATAAAGTTTCTGATTATCTCGTAAAACCAATTGAATTTCCTCGGTTTTTAAAATCTATTTATAAAATTATTGAAAAAGATCATGATAAAATTAAATTAGATAAAACCGATAGAATATTTATAAAACTTGCAAATAAGTATGAAAGAATTAAATTTTCAAATATTCTGTTTATTCAAAATAACGAAAAGAGTACAAGTTTAGTAACAAGAAAAAATAATTATACTCTAACTTGCGGAAAATTCAAATTTGAAAATTTTTTAAAAAATAATTTTTCTTTTAAACTAACTCATAATCTTATAATTAATCTTAAAGAAATATCTTTAATTTCAAATAATAAAATTGTGTTTTTTAATGATTTTGTTTTAGAAAACATAGAAATTGACTCAAAAACATTAGAAAATCTTAAAATAAAAATCAAAGAATTACAAAATGATTAGCAATAGAGATTTATTTCTCAATTATCTTGGTCAAACTTCTGATTCTCCATATTTATTAGAAATAGAAAGTGCTGAGGGAATATATTTAATAGGTCCTGACAAAAAGAAGTATATAGATTTAATTTCCGGTGTTTCTGTTAGTGCTTTGGGGCATAATTTTGAGCCTATTAAAAACGCAATCGAAAATCAATTGCAAAAACACTTACATTTAATGGTTTATGGGGAGTTTATCCAGTCGCCTCAAGTTAAGTTAGCAGAATATCTTGTTAAACTTTTACCTAAAGAAATAAATTCTGTATATTTTGTAAATAGTGGGAGTGAAGCTATAGAGGGAGCTGTAAAACTTGCAAAAAGATATACAGGCAGAACAAAAATCTGTTCTTTTGTAAACGCCTATCATGGTAGTTCTCATGCTGCTTTAAGTTTATGTGGAAACGAAGACTTTAAAAGTTCTTTTCGTCCGCTTTTGCCTGAAATTTACATTTTAAGAGTAAATAATTATGAAGATTTGAATATAATTGATAAAGATACAGCTTGTGTTGTAATAGAACCTATACAAGCCGAAGCTGGCATAATTATTCCTGAAAAAAATTGGTTTAAGGAATTGGAAGCTAAGTGTAGGCAAAATGGAAGTCTTTTAATTATTGACGAAATTCAAACAGGATTTGGAAGAACGGGTAAAATGTTTGGTTTTCAACATTTTGATATTAAACCTGATATTATTTGTTTTGCCAAGGCTTTAGGTGGTGGCATGCCAATTGGTGCTTTTGCAGCTCCAAAAAATATTATGCATAGTTTTACTTCTAATCCTATTTTAGGACATATAACAACTTTTGGCGGACACCCGGTTTCGGCTGCAGCTGCCTTGGCTTTTCTAAAATATTTGAATGAGAACAAAATAATAGAAAATATTCAAGAAAAAGAAAATCTTTTTAGAAAAAACCTAAAACATCCTAAAATTAAGGAAATCAGAGGTAAAGGCTTATTGTTAGCTGTAGAAATTGAAAATTTTAATATGGTTTTAAAATTAGTAAAACAAGGCTTAAAAGACGGATTTGTAACAGATTGGTTTATTTTTCACGATTCCGCTTTTAGAATTGCTCCTCCTTTAAATATTACAAATGATGAAATATTGTTAGCTTCAAAACTAATTATTGAAAGCTTAAATAAAATTTAATCTGTTTTTAGAAAATAAAATTGCATATTTGCGTTATTAATTACAAAGAGAAATAATGAAAATATTTTTTAAAATATTATTATTACTTGTTTTTTTGTTTAGTGTTTATAGTTCTAATGCTAAAGAACTCCCTTATATAGAAGAAGTTGACTCTATTGCAGATTTATTTATACAAATAGAAAATGAAAAATCGGACACAAAAAAAACAGAAATAAACCAATATTTGATAGAGTATTTAGAAGATTTTTTGGGTAAAACAGAATCTTTTTCGGCAGATTACAGTAAAATTAAAAAACTTTCGGTTTTAATTTCTGATGATAAAGCTTTAAAAGTTTATACATGGAATTTAGCTTTTCAGGATGGAAGTTTTAAATATTTTGGATTTTTACAATATAAAACATCAAAAAAAATAAATGTGTTCTTTTTAGAAGATAAAAAATATAATTCTGAAAATCAGCCACGCTTATATCAAACAAATACTGAATGGTATGGTGCAATTTATTATGAAATTATTACAAAAAAATGGAATTCAAAAACATATTACACACTTTTAGGCTATGATGCTGCTGATTTTTTAATAAATAGAAAAGTTATAGAAACATTATATTTTGACAGAAAAGATTTACCAATATTTGGAAAAAAAATATTTAAAATCAATAGAACTCTAACAGGAAGGTTGGTTTTTGAATATGCAGACAGGGTAACAATGCTTTTGAGATATAATAAAAAACAAGATATGATAATTCTTGATCATTTAGTTCCGCCTGAGCCAAAATTTACAAATATGTATGAGTTTTATGGCCCTGATTTTTCCTATGATGCCTTAGTGTTTAAAGGAGGAAAATGGATATTAGAAGTAAATATTGACCCAAATATTGCTATAAATTTTAAAAAAGATCCAAAAATTAATCATTTAAAACGAAGAAAAGTTTCTAAAGGTTTTTAAATCAAAAATAAATGAAATCTACCAAAAATATAACATTTTATTTTGTTGATAACGACACTGATGAATTAGATTATTTTAGAGAAAATTTTAAGCCAAAACTAAATTTTAATTTACTAACTTTTAGCTCTGTGCAAATGTTTATTAATAAATTAAAATCTGAAGAAAAAAACAAAAATTTTAAAATTGTTGTAATAGATAATATAATTACAAGTAGAGGTATGAATACACGCACTGCTTTAGAACTCATTCCTCCTATAAAAAGCATGGACAAAGAAATAGAAATCATTATTTTTGCCGATTCAGAAAATATTGAGTTAAAAGCAACTAGCAGTAATGTTAAACCAGCAGCATTTGTTAAAAAAGATTCTCAATATTTTATAAGATTATATCCTATTATTTCTCGTCTTATTTCTGAATATAACTTAAAGAAAAAGCAAAGAAGTGTAAAATATACAACAGTTTTTGTAATAAGCATAATAATTTTTGTTATATTATTTTTAATCATAAACAACTACATATTGTCGTAAATTCTGACGTTTTGTCAGCAAAGTTCTGATGGCATACAGTTTGACAATTAGCCATAGTTATAAATATAAATTATATGTAATATGTCACAAAAAACAGGAAACATTGGAGTTACAACCGAAAACATTTTCCCTATTATTAAAAAATTTCTTTATTCTGACCATGAAATATTTTTGCGAGAATTAGTGTCTAATGCTGTTGATGCTACTCAAAAATTACGGACTCTTGCACTTTCGGGCGAATATAAAGGAGATGCTGAAAATGTAAAAGTTGAAGTTTTACTTGATAAAGAAAACAAGACATTAACTATTCGCGATAATGGTATTGGTATGAGTGCTGAGGAGGTAGAAAAGTATATAAATCAAATTGCTTTTTCTAGTGCCGGCGACTTTTTAGATAAGTATAAAAATGTTGAAAACGCAATTATAGGACATTTTGGTTTAGGATTTTACTCGTCGTTTATGGTTTCGAAAAAAGTAGAAATTATAACAAAATCATACCGTGAAAACGAAAAAGCCGTGAAGTGGGAGTGTGAAGGAGATCCTGCTTATACTCTTTCTGAAACTGAAAAAGAAACAATAGGAACAGATGTAATTTTACATATTGATGAAGAGTCGCTTGAGTTTCTTGAAAAAAACAAAATAGAGGAATTATTGAATAAATATTGTAAATTTTTACCAACGCCTATAGCTTTTGGTAAAAAAACAATTTGGAAAGATGGTAAAGAAGAAACTACTGAGGAAGATAATATAATAAATAATCCAAAACCATTGTGGAAACAAAAGCCTAGCGATTTAAAGGATGAAGATTATAAAAATTTTTACCAAGAGTTATATCCTGCAAGTTTTGAAGAGCCTCTTTTTAATATTCATTTGAATGTTGATTATCCTTTTAATTTGACAGGAGTTTTATATTTTCCAAAAATTAAATCTAATTTAGATATTAATAGAAATAAAATTCAATTATATTCTAATCAAGTTTTTGTTACCGATTCTGTTGAAGGTATTGTGCCTGAATTTTTAACCTTATTGCACGGAGTTTTAGATTCACCTGATATTCCTTTAAATGTTTCTCGCTCTTATTTACAAAGCGATGCAAATGTTAAGAAAATTTCTGGCCATATTACAAAAAAAGTAGCAGATAAATTATTTGATATTTTTAAAGAAAATCGCGAAGATTTTCAAACTAAATGGGATGATTTAAAAATGTTTATTGAATATGGAATGATTTCAGACGAAAAATTTTATGAACGTGCAGAAAAATTTTCATTACTAAAAAACATAGATGATGAGTATTTTACTTTTGAGGAATATAAAACAAAAATAGAAGCTGAACAAACTGATAAAGATAAGAACTTAATTTATTTATATGCAACTGATAAGGAAGAGCAATTCTCTTATATTAAAACTGCAAAATCAAAAAACTATGATGTACTTTTATTAGATGGGCAGTTAGATGTTCATTTTATAAATACTTTAGAAAGTAAATTTAAAGATTCACGTTTTGTAAGAGTAGATTCTGATATTATTGATAATTTAATTAGGAAAGAAGATAAAATTGAATCTGTATTAAGCGATCGTGAACAAGAAAACTTGAGATGGGCTTTTCAAGGAGTAGTTGGCGACAGTATGAAATATTGGGTAAGTTCTGAAAATATTAGCGGAAACGATTTACCTGTATTAATTACTCGTGATGAGTTTATGAGAAGAATGAAAGATATGTCGGCACTAAGTGGTGGCACAGGATATTACAGAGATTTGCCTGACAATTATAAGGTAATTATTAATACAAATCATCAAATTATTATTGATTTAAGTTCTAAACTCGAAAAGAAAAATAATTCAAAACGCTTAGAAATTGACTCAGAGCTTAGCGAATTAAATTCAGAAAAATCTTTAATAGAAGATAAACTCAAAGAGATTAAAAACGAAGATGATAAGCCAATAGAAGATAAAAAGAAAATTGAAGATTTAGATTCAAAAATTTCTGAATTAGAAAATGAGAAACAAAACTTGTACAAGGATTTTGGTAAAAAACAAAAACTTATTTCTCAGCTTTTCGACTTAGCTTTACTTTCTAATAATTTATTAAAAGGCGAAGCTCTGAGTGAGTTCGTACAGCGTAGTGTTGATTTATTAAAAGCTAAAAAATAAAAAAAAAGGCTGTCAATATTTTTTAGACAGCTTTTTTTTTGTATTAATCTATTGATGCTTTAAGTCCCTTATCTACAAGACTTTGTTTCAAAGGTTTTAGTGATTTATAATCACCTTTTTTAACATCACATTTTCCTTTAAAATGAGTAATAAAAGCACATTGCTCGGCTTGCACAAAGTCGTGATCGCAAATTTCTACTAAGCAAGAAATAACATAATCAAAACTATTAATATCGTCATCGTATAAAATTAAATGACGATTTTTATTAGTGCCAGAACCTTGTGATATTTCTTCACGTTTTATAGGCTTTAATATTTTTTGATTGTCTTTCATATATTGCAAAAATACTAAATAAAACAATAGAAAACTATACGGAAAGTTTAAGAAAGCTCATTTTTATAAAACATGAAGAGATTAATGGTCTATCCCAATGTTTTTCTCTATATTAGTAAAAGTGATCTAAGATAATAAGTAAAGTTTTATTATTGAATAATTTACTTAACTTTATATTCTTCAGGCACTAAAATAGGTTTTACTTCTATGCTAGTTTTTCCTTGTTTAACAATTTCAAACACTACAGATCTATTTAATTTTCTAATATTATCATCATCCACTTCTACTGTTAGTGGTTGTGATTTTCCATAATAAGAAATGATGAGCTGTGATTTATTTACACCTTTATTCAGCAAATAACTTTGAACGCTCTCGCATCTTTTTTTACTTAATTTCATATTATACTCAAGATTACCATAGTGGTCAGTGCGTCCTGAAATTCTTAATTCGGCATTGGGATTGTCTTTCAACCAATTTGCCAAATTATCCAAGTCGGAATAATATTGGGATTTAACTATTGACTTATCAAAATCAAACAAAATATTTTCAATATATAAAATGGGTTCAATTTCCTTTTGTATATTTTCAGCAATAATATTATCGTCTTCTTTATCTTCATATTTATTTTCGTTATCAGTAAGATTTTCTAAATTTTCTTTGTCTTCTACAACATCTTGTGTTTCAGCTATATCCTCTTGAATTGTTACAATTAATTCATCAACAAGAATATCCCATTTACCTTCCTCTGGGACTTCGATTTGGGCTGAGGTTTGGTATTCATCATTTATATAAATACTTATATCATAATTTCCTTTCTCAACATTTTTAAAGACATATTTTCCATCTTCATCAACTTCAGTGCTTGCAATTTCTTTATTATTATTATTATCAATTAGTTTAACTTGTGTTTGTCTTAATTTGTCAGCGTCTTCAGGATTTAATTTCACTATTCCTTTAATTTCAGCCAATTCGGGTACAAGTTCTCGTATAATAGAAATGCAATCACAGTTTCCCACGCCTTCTCTTCTTTTGTTATCGTTAACAGGACAAAATGCAAAAACTTTTCCGTTTTCAATTACATATCCCATATCATTTCCGGATGTACTAAATGGAAAGCCAAGATTTTGAGCTTTAGTCCAAGATTTAGATTCCTTATCATAATTAGAATAAAACACATCAAAACCACCTAAATTATTATGTCCTTCAGAACTAAAATACAAAGCGTTTCCATTATTCATGATATAAGGCATTTCTTCGTGGTATTTAGTATTTATTTTGTCTCCCATATTCACAGGTTTTTTCCATTTTCCATTATCGCCTCTATCGCTGTACCAAATATCTAAACCACCATATCCACCTTTTCTCATACTGGTAAAATAAATACGTGAACCATCAGGTGTTATAGATGCGTGTGATTCCCATTTTCTAGTACACAATTCTTTTACTTTTTTTGCGACTTGATATTTTCCATTTTCAAATTTACTCATATAAATATCGCCATTATCATTTTTATCAACAATTAAATATAGTTCTGAGCCGTCAGCGGTAGTAGTAACCGGGATATGTGGATATTTTATTTGCAAATCTTCCTCAATTGATTTTGGAGAATGAAAACTTCCTCCTGCTTCGTCTCTAATAGCGATATATACAGGGTCTAATTGTATCCCGTCATTAGATTTTTGCCAATTTATGTCTGGAGGAAAAACATTGTTTTTGCCCTTAGTAAAAATCAATCTATTTTCTTTGCTTGCTAAAATAGGGCAACGCAAATTATCTTCTTCAAGTCCTTCTATATTAATTTTTTCTAAACTCATTCTTTGGTAATCAAAAAATTCTTGTGCGTCTTTACAAGTTTGTATTTCTCTGCTAATATCTATTGAATATAAAAATTTTTTATCTTTTCTTCTTTTTAGTTTTTTAAATTTATTAAAAGCCTCTATAGCTTTATCATATTCTTTATTTAAACGATATGCAAGACCTAAATAATACCACGAAATTACAGGAGCTTTTTTTTCGGAATAAGAGTTTTTATATTTCGCAGTAATATTTCCTGAAGCTAATTCTAAGTAAGATTGAGCTGTTTGAACATCTTGCTCGGTTTCGGAACTTAATAAACAATATCCAATCTTATAGGCACAATTAAAATTTTCAGGTTCATTTTCAAATATTTCCATATAGATTTTTCCTGCATCGCAATATTTTTCATTTAGTATTAAATTTTCTGCTTGTTTCCATTTTTTACTAATGGATGTTTTTGTAGAAGAAAAGCTTGAAATAGAAATTACTATTAAAAATATGAAAAACATCAATTTTAAACTGATTGTACTTAGGTTAAACTGTTTCATAATTATATTTGCTTATAAATTAAATAAATATCAAATGCAAATATAAATTATATTTTAATCATTACATAAAAAAAGCATTTTAAATATCATTTATTTAATAACAAAGTGTTAAATAGTTTTAAAAACTCCGTTTAATTTATGTTTTACGAACATGTTTAAAAAATAGCTTGTCAATAAGTTTTATTTTTAATAAATTAATTATTATTTTCGTACTGTTGAAAATAAATAAATATTAGAATATGCAAAAATTACTATTCTTAGGAGACGAGGCTATTGCACAAGGAGCGATAGACGGCGGGATTTCGGGATTTTATGCTTATCCTGGAACACCATCTACCGAAATTATGGAATATGCTCAAAAATCAAAAGAGGTTGCTCAAAAAGGGATACAATGCAAATGGTCAACTAACGAAAAGACTGCTATGGAATCCGCAATTGGTATGTCTTATACCGGAAAAAGGGCAATGGTACAAATGAAACACGTTGGGATGAATGTTGCAGCAGATGCTTTTTTAAACTCTGCAATAACCGGAGTTAATGGAGGTTTAATAGTTGTTGCCGCTGACGACCCATCAATGCACTCTTCACAAAACGAACAAGATTCGAGATTTTATGGAGATTTTGCCTTAGTGCCAATTTTAGAACCTAGCAATCAGCAAGAAGCTTACGAAATGGCTAAAAATGGATTTGAAATTTCAGAAAAATTTAATGTGCCGGTTGTACTTAGAATAACAACTAGATTAGCTCACTCACGTGCTGGCGTTAGTTTAGGAGATAAAAAAGAACAATTAAAAATAAAATTACCTAAAGACCCACGCCAATTTGTACTTTTACCAGCTATTGCGCGTAGAAATTACAAAAAGCTTTTAGAAATGCAAACTTCTATACAGCAAGCCTCAAACGATTCGAGTTACAATAAATATATTGATGGGAATAATAAAAAAATTGGCGTTGTGGCATGTGGTATAAGTTTTAATTATTTAATGGAAAACTTTGATGGCGAATGTCCTTACCCTGTTGTAAAAGTTTCACAATATCCTATTCCTGAAAATCATATTCAAAAATTGCGACAAGAATGCGAAAGTATTTTAGTTTTGGAAGATGGTTATCCATTTGTTGAAAAACAATTAAGGGGCTTTTTTGATGAGGGTATTAAAATTATGGGTAGATTAGATGGAAGCTTACCAAGAGATGGAGAATTAAATCCAAATATTGTAGCTAAAGCTTTGGATATTAACATAGTAGAAGGAGTAGATATTCCTGAAGTTGTTAAAATGCGTCCTCCATCATTATGTCAAGGTTGCGGACATAGAGATGTTTATAATGCTTTAAATATTGCTTTGGAAGATTACGAACCAGGGCGAGTTTTTGCTGATATTGGTTGTTATACATTGGGTGCTTTACCTCCATTTAATGCTATAAATTCTTGCGTTGATATGGGTGCTTCAATTACAATGGCTGTAGGAGCCGCTGACGCAGGTTTAGTGCCGGCAGTAGCAGTAATTGGTGATTCAACTTTTACCCATTCAGGTATGACAGGACTTTTGGAGGCAGTAATTAAAAATTCTCCTATTTTAGTTTTAATTTCTGATAATTTTACTACAGGAATGACAGGAGGGCAAGATTCGGCAGCTAAAGATAGAATCGTGGATATTTGTAAAGGCTTAGGTGTTGACCCAAAACATTTAAGAACTTTAGTTCCTTTAAGAAAGCATCACGAAGAGAATTTAGCAATAATTAAAGAAGAATTAGCCTATAAAGGTCTATCTGTTGTTGTGGCACAACGAGAGTGTATTCAAACTGTAATAAGAAGCAGAAAAAAAATGGGTAAAAACAAATAAAAATTTACAAACATGAAAAAAGACATAATTTTAGCAGGCGTTGGCGGACAAGGAATTTTAACAATTGCTGCCATTATTGGCTCAAGTGCTATAAATAAAAATTTATACTTAAAACAAGCCGAGGTGCATGGAATGAGCCAACGCGGAGGCGATGTTCAATCAAATTTAAGAATTTCGGATAAACCAATTTATTCAGATTTAATTACTAAAGGACATGCAGATATGATTATATCTGTAGAACCTATGGAATCTTTAAGATATTTACCTTTTTTGAAAAAAGACGGTTATCTTATTACCAATACTGTTCCATTTAAAAATATCCCAAATTATCCTGAAGATGAAGAGATTTATGCTGCAATAGATAAGCTTCCAAACAAAATTGCTTTAGATGCAGAGCAAATTGCAAAAGATTTAGGAAATGTAAGATCTTCTAATGTTGTTGTACTTGGTGCTGCTACTCCTTTTTTAGGATTTGCTATTGAAGAACTTGAAGGCGGGATAAAATCATTATTTGGTAAAAAAGGTGATGAGCTTGTAGAAATGAATATAAAAGCCTTACATGCAGGATATGAATTTGCAAAAGAAAAAATTAAATAATGTTTTCTTAATAATAAAAAAAAAGAGGCTGTCTTATAAGGGTAGCCTCTTTTTTATTTCTTTAATTTCTTTTAATTAAAATGTGTATCTTATAGATAAGGCACCACCCCAATATAAGCTATGGTTGGTATCGCCTAAAAAGTCCCACATTGGGCGTGAATCAATACTTAGCAACAAAGGAGCGCCTAAAGTATTAAAATCATATTCTAAACCAATTTGCCCACCAAGCGCTACACCTAAACGATCTTCATATCCGGCGTAATGATAATAACCAACACTTGCACCAGGACCAACATACCAATTTAATCCTTCAACGATATTCCAATTCCAATGATAAATTCCAGCTAAAGATAATCCGTAATTACTAGAATTACCACCCCAGCCTAAATCTAACTCAAGTCGGTTTGAAGAGCCAAAACCTTTTTGGTAAGAAAGTTCAGCTCCATTAAAACTTCCAACACCAAATCTTAAACCAATAGCATTAGAATTTACTTGAGCTGAAACAAACATGCTAAATAAAAAAGCGAAAATGCTTAGTAAAAAAAATTTCTTCATCAATTATTGTTTTTTAATTACCTACTCTTTTTTGGATTTTCGGATACTCCATAAAATATTTCACAAAATTAAATATATAAACTAAAAACTACAAGTTTTGTTTAAATTTTTTGAAAAATGAAAATTGCAGAACTTGAACCTATTTAAAAAAGCGAGGCAAGAATAAAGGCAGGTATTATAAGTTAGAAACTTTTAGTAGAAAACCTAAAACCAACAACCCCATCTTAGATTATACGTAAATTCCCAAATAAAGTTTCGTTTTTAGCCATCAAATCGGTTCGAGTTTTAAAACTCGGAGTTTTTTTTTTGGAAATTAAATTAAGTTTAAGCCCAAATATTAGAATTTATTGTTAATTTTGTGGGAATAGAAAGTAACAAATTGGTGGATTATTTCTGGATATGGGGGGGGGGAGCGTGGGTAAGTGAGTTAGACTGTAAGCTAAGAAAAATTGCATCATTCTAAAAAAATTAGTATCTTTGCGTAATCAAATGGAATGTAACAAATTAGATAAATGGCTAAGAAAAATCAATCTAAAAGGTTAACAAAACAACATAAAGAAACGCATGGCGTTGTTGGTATATTTAGCAATGAAGCGAAGTTACACGATGTTACTGTTGGAAAAATATCGAATCTTGTTATCGAGCAACTTGAAAATGAATTTCCCCAATTATCTTTTCGCCATAGAACAAGTATAAGAAAAGAAGAAATAAATGAAGCACTACAAAAAGTTGATAAAGACTTAGGTCAAACTCTTTTTGTTGCAAATTCAAGTATAATTCCTGATGGTGGAATAATAGAAGTCAAAGATGACAATGAAAATTGGAGAATTATTCTAGTATCAGAAGCCAAGCATCAAGGAAAGGACATTGAAAATATCAAAAAGGGTAAATTAGTAGGTAAGGATAACAATCAAGATTTAATGGCTGCTGGTAATGCAATTGAAAGATCGCATAAAAACATATCTGAAATTGCAAACCTAATGCTATCTGAATCACATTTTCCTTACATATTATTTTTGGAAGGGTCAAATTTTCTAACAGAAACTATCTCTATCAAAAGACCTGATGGTAGAGTAGTAAGCTTGGAATACAATTCTGGAATGTTGAATAGATTAGATAAATTGACTTCTGCAAATTATGGGATGCCAATCAATACCAATTTATGTAAAAATAAATTTGTTAAGCATAAGGATAAAACCATTATGCTTCAAGCTACATCTATTTATACACAAGGTAATGGAGAAAGATGGAATATTAAAACAATGTTTGAAATAATGATGGAGGTTTCTAAAACATCTCTCCAAGTTTTAGGAAGTGATTTGTTCAAGCAGCTAACCGAAAAGAAATAGGCAATGGCAAGAAATGCAACAAATAAATTACTGCAACAAGCTAAAAAATCAAAAAGTGATGAGTTTTATACTCAACTTTCTGATATAGAAAGTGAATTACAACATTATAAAGAACATTTTAGAGATAAAGTAGTTTATTGCAATTGTGATGACCCTACAATTAGTAATTTTTTCAAATATTTTGCATCAAATTTCAAGGATTTAGGACTTAAAAAATTAATAGCATCTTGTTATAGAGAACAAGAAATGGATTTGTTTAATTCCAATAAAACCGAAAATGGTTCATTTTATATTTACACAGGAAGAGATGAAGAAAATATTACTCCAACATCAAAGGATATTGCTTACTTCAAAGGTGATGGAGATTTTCGCAGTGCAGAAAGTATTGAACTACTAAAACAATCTGATATCGTTGTTACAAATCCCCCATTTTCTTTATTTAGAGATTTTGTAGCCCAAATAGTTAAGTTCAAAAAGGAATTTCTAATAATAGGTAATATCAATGCTATAACATACAAAGAAATATTTAAACTCATCAAAGAGAACAAATCTTGGTTAGGAATAAATCTTGGCAGAGGTATTTCAGGTTTTATTGTACCCGAACACTATGAACTTTATGGAACAGAAACCAAAATAGATAATTTAGGTAACAGAATAATTTCACCTAATAATTGTCTATGGCTCACTAATTTAGACACATCTAAACGACACGAAGACATTAAGCTTACAAAGAAGTATCATGGAAATGAAATTGAATACCCGAAATATGACAATTACAACGGAATTAATGTAGATAAAACGCAAAATATTCCAATGGACTATGATGGGTTTATGGGAGTGCCCATTACGTTTTTACATAAATTTAACCCTGACCAATTTGAAATAATCAAATTCAGAAAAGGAGATGATGAGAAAGATTTATCAATAGGCGGAAAATATCCTTATTTTAGAATAATAATTAGAAATAAACGACTAAAAAGAATATCACAAAAAACAAATATCCAACAGGTAACAAAAAAATTAGAAATCCCCAATTTCCAAAGATAAATTATTAAATAAAACTAATAAAAACAATTGTTTTATAAAAATTATTGTTAATTTTGTAACAATAGAACGTAACAAACTAGGGGTTTGTTTGGGTAGTATGCCCAAATATTGGATAGCCCTTTGTGTTTTTTGTAGCAATGTCGATTTGTTTTTAAGAGAGGGAGGCTCAGAAAAATAAATAACAAGAAAAAACAATTAATATGAGCATAGCAGGGGAGATTTCTCACAAAGCAGAGCTTCGCTCGAAATGACCGATAATTATCGGTCGAGAGCTGAGGTTGAATTTTCCGCCTGTTTTGTCATGATTTTTGTTTTGCTTTGCAACAAAAATCCCGCCAAAACCCCACTTTTACAGTCTCCTCCTCAAAAAAACTTACAGATTTTTCTGTGATTTTATATCATTTATTTCTATTTGTTTTCAAATTTCTTATTTTTGCAAAAATTTAGATTAATGAAAGAATTTAAAAGATATACTGTTACAACAGCTTTGCCTTATGCAAACGGTCCTATTCATATTGGTCATCTTGCAGGAGTTTATGTACCCGCCGACATTTACGTAAGATATTTAAGATTAAAACATCAAGATGTGGTTTTTATTGGTGGTTCTGATGAACATGGCGTACCAATCACTCTTACAGCAAGAAAAGAAGGAGTAAGTCCACAAAAAATAGTTGATCGTTATCATAATATTATAAAAGATTCATTTGAAAAATTTGGAATTTCTTTTGATATATATAGCCGTACTAGTAATAAAATTCATCATGAAACAGCTGCAAGTTTTTTTAAAAGCTTGTACGATAAAGGAGAATTTATTGAAAAGACGAGTAAACAATTTTTTGATGATGCTGAAAATCAGTTTTTAGCCGATAGATATATCATAGGAACTTGTCCAAAATGTGGAGCTGAAAATGCTTATGGCGACCAATGCGAAAGCTGTGGTTCTTCACTTAGTTCAGACGAGTTAATTAATCCAGTTTCGGTTATAAGTGGAAATAAACCTGTTTTGAAAGAAACTAAACATTGGTATTTGCCTTTGGATAAATATGAAAATTGGCTTAAACAATGGATTCTTGAAGAGCATAAAGAATGGAAAACTAATGTTTATGGTCAGTGTAAATCTTGGTTAGATGCAGGACTTTTTCCACGTGCTGTAACCCGAGATTTGAATTGGGGTGTAAAATTACCTATACCTCAAGCAGAAAACAAAGTTCTTTATGTTTGGTTTGATGCGCCTATTGGATATATTTCGGCAACAAAAGAATTAAGACAGGATTGGGAAAAATATTGGAAAGATTCTGAAACTAAATTAGTACACTTTATAGGAAAGGATAATATAGTTTTTCATTGTATTATTTTTCCTGCAATGTTGAAACAAGAAGGTAGTTATATTTTACCCGAAAATGTTCCAGCTAACGAATTCTTAAACTTAGAAGGCGATAAAATCAGTACTTCTAGAAATTGGGCTGTTTGGCTACACGAATATTTAGAAGAATTTCCAAATAAACAAGATGTGTTGCGTTATGTACTTTGTGCAAATGCTCCCGAAACTAAGGATAGCGATTTTACTTGGAAAGATTTTCAAGCCAGAAATAATAATGAATTAGTAGCTATTTTCGGGAATTTTGTAAATAGAGCACTTGTTCTTACTCATAAATATTATGATGGGAAACTACCTCAACCAAGTGAAATTACACAAGTTGAGCAGGAAATACGTGAAGAGGTTTTTAGAATTAAATCTTCTATTGAAAAAAATATAGAAAATTATAAGTTTAGAGAAGCTCTAAAAGATTTTATGCAAATTTCTAGAATAGGGAATAAATATTTAGCCGATACAGAGCCTTGGAAATTAATTAAAACAAATCCGGAAAGAGTAAAAACAATTATGTATTATTCTCTTCAACTATGTGCTATAAATGTAATTTTAAGTGAAGTGTTTTTGCCTTTTACATCTTTAAAACTTCGTAATTTACTAAATATGGGCAAAACAGATTGGGAAGATGTTTTAAAATTTGATTTGTTAAAGCCTGAGCATAAAATTAATAATGCCGAACTTTTATTTGAAATTATTGATGATGAAAAAATTGAAAAACAGTTAAATAAACTTGAAAAAACTAAAAAGATGAATGAACTTTCTGAAAAAACAATAGACCCACAAAAAGAAGAAATTACTTATGATGATTTTGTAAAACAAGATATTAGAATTGCCACAATTTTAGAAGCAGAAAAGGTTGAAAAGGCTGATAAATTATTAAAACTTTTGGTTGATACAGGTGTTGATAAACGAACAATTGTTTCGGGTATTGCCGAATATTATAAACCTGAAGAAATTATTGGCAAACAAGTATGCGTTTTAATTAATCTTGCTCCTCGAAAATTGAGAGGTATAGAATCTGCAGGAATGATTTTAATGGCTACAGACCAAGACGGTAGTTTAAAGTTTATTAGCCCTGAAAAAATAACCCAAAATGGTTCAGTAATCAGTTGAAAACTTAAAAAAAACAAAGCTTCTTCTTTGTTATTTCAAAAAAAATAAATATTATTGCAAAAAATTATTTTAAGTAAAAGTATTTAATAAAATCTATATTGTTTAAGTCTTAAAAATGAAACTTTTAACCTTGATTCGTCATGCTAAATCTGAGCAAGACACCAGCGATTCTGATTTTGACAGAATATTAACTGAGAGAGGAATTGATGATGCTTACAAGATAGGTGAATATCTTGCAAAACATTTACCAAAACCAGATTTAATAATTTCAAGCCCAGCCGAAAGAGCTGCCCACACTGCCGAAATTATTGCAGAACAAATTGATTATCCCGAAGATGAAATTGAATTTGTTGATGAAATATATTTGTGTAGTACTTCTGAATTTATTGAGGTTTTAATGGAACAAAATGTGAAAACTAAACATGTTTTTTTAATAGCTCATAATCCTGGGATAACAAGTTTTGCAAATTTATTAACAAGCTCCAATATTGATAATATGCCTACAAGTAGTGTGGCGCATATTGAGTTGGATTTCTATAAATGGGATGATATAGAAGCAGAAACCGGTAAAATATTGAAATTTTTTACCCCTAAAACTATATAAAAAAACCGAACTTTAAAGCTCGGTTTTTGGGTTTATGCAGATTTTGTATTTTGTGAAAAGTCTTGCATAAACGAACTTCGTACAATTGTTGTTAACACAACTTCTGTGATATATTGCGTATCTCCTCTGTGGTCGGTATAAGAACGTCGCATTAGTTTTCCGTCAACAGCAATTTCTGAAGATTTTGATAAAGAATTGCTAACCATTTCGGCTAAACTTCCCCAAGCAACAACATTATGCCTTAAAACTTCTTTAACCAATTTTTCGCCTTGTTTATAAACGTCTGTGGTTTCTATTGTAAATCTTGCAACTTTGTTACCTGAGCCGAAAGTTCTTATAACGGGATGATTTGCAATTATTCCTATTAGTTGTACCCTATTATTCAAATTCATAATTAAAGTTTTAATGTTTTTATTCAGAATCTTGTTTTAAAATTCTATTTTTATTTACCTCTTCTAATTTTGCTTTAAAAGCAACTAGCATTTTTAATAATTTGTGAGCATCTTGATAAGCTATATCAAAAAAATCTTCACTAATAAAATTTCTATTTCTTGCTTTGTACAAGCAGGTAACTACCTCAGCAATAGAGCGTATAGAATAAGATGTTAGTCTAATTTGATTTGGGTTCGACTGTACAATAGCTCCTTCGGCAATATTTAATGCAATAGAATCTGCTGCCTTGCGAAATTGATTTATTAGATAAAACGCTTCGTCTTTTGGAAAACTTAAAACTGTTTTGTTTATTAATTCTCCATATTCCATTGCGGATTTCCAAATTACAAGTTTTTCAAAT